>Ga0256405_10002053_pt1 | contig 49408 bp, 52 predicted proteins | sample RumenRJG_02DNA_FD_189096 | JGI IMG/M metagenome (GOLD analysis project Ga0256405, IMG submission 189096) | Bovine rumen microbial communities from Lethbridge, Alberta, Canada - RJG_02 | ecosystem: Host-associated > Mammals > Digestive system > Stomach > Rumen | place: Canada: Alberta...
TTCATTTATTCTCCATTTATTTATTTACTTTCTTTTTTCTCCGTTCTTGTTTCACGTGGAACATTCATTTATTCTCCATTTATTTATTTACTTTCTTTTTTCTCCGTTCTTGTTTCACGTGGAACATATAAAAAAAGAGATGATTGACATCTCTTTATTTTATCATATTTCCATCAATATCTATATATATAGGAGCATGGTATCCTGACATACCATCACTAAAACTCCCTTGAACTATTGTAACAATATTCTTTACATTTTCTATATTCTTAATAGTAATATTTTCCTTATTCATATATGCTTGTTCTATATTTGCAAATCCAACAGATCCATCTTTATAAATAAAATATAAACCTTTATAACCACCGTTTCCGTAATAGATTATATAATAATTTAAGACGTCATTTGCAATAAATTTAGAATCAGAAGAATTATCATTAGAATAGTATATTACCTTTAATTCTCCTTCTGGATTAAGCTCTACGTTATAATATTTAACATCTATCATATTATTTCCATCAACAGTTGTACGATATAAAAATTCACCCTCGAAAAAAGTTTTTCTTTCAGAAATTATTTTATCAGCAAATTCATTATATTTATTCGAACCATCTTCAATAACTTGTGTATCATCTGTATTATCTTTATTCTCAATATCTCCACTTATTACTTCGTTGTTTGTTATTTCACACTTAGGACAATCACACTTTCTTGTCTTCCTATCAATAATAATATAATCAGTTAAAAATGCAACAGTCGCGCATAATATAATAACCAGACACGCATAACTACATTTAATTGTCTTTTTCTCCTTTTTTTCTTCCATAACATTCCTCCTCTATGATTAAATAATAACATACATGTTCAAAATTATCAATTAATAATTGATTTGAAAGATATATTTATCTAAATATGTGTATAACTCTGTAAATTATACTATTAGTATGATTATAAAATGTGTATAAATAATATATTATATAAAATAAAATGTTTAAAACTTTTAATAAAGTTTCACGTGAAACATAAAAAAGAGACTATTCACTAGCCTCTTCATTAACTACTTCATTTGAATCATTAGATTCTACATTCTCAGTTACCTCAGTACCCTCAGATATAGTCTCTTCACTCTCTTCAACCTTATCTAAAACAGTAACAGTACTTACATGTTGTTCATCCTTAAGATTAATCAGCTTAACACCTTGAGCTACTCTTCCAGTATTAGAAACTTGACTTAAAGATAACCTTATAATAATACCTGCATCAGTAACAATAATTAAATCCTCATCACCAACAACAGACTTAAATGCCACTATAGTACCTGTCTTATCAGTCATATTAAGAGCCTTAACACCCTTACTACCTCTGTGAGTCATACGATATTGCTCAACATCAGTTTTCTTACCATAACCATTAGAAGTAACAACTAATACCTCATGATCAGAAGAACTAATATCCATATCAACTACCTTACCATCACCAACATCGATACCTCTAACACCAGAAGCAGTTCTACCCATAGTACGTATCTCAGACTCATTAAATCTAATCATACGACCATTAGTACAAGCAATCAATATCTCATTAGATCCAGTAGTAAGCTTAACAGAAACTAACTCATCATCATCCTTAAGAGTAATAGCTAACTTACCATTAGTCCTTATATTCTCAAACTCAGTAAGAGCAGTTTTCTTAATTAAACCATTTTGTGTACAAAGTACAATATTATTAAATTCACTATCATTACTTACAGTAACCATAGCCTTAACAACCTCTTCCTTATCAAGAGGAAGTAAATTAATAATAGGTAATCCCTTAGACTGTCTATTAAATAATGGTACCTCATAACCCTTCATTCTATAAACCTTACCCTTATTAGTAAAGAACATAATATAATCATGAGTAGTCATAGAAATCATATTACATACAAAATCCTCTTCATTTGTACTCATACCCTTAATACCTACACCACCACGATTTTGAGCCTTATAAGTATCACTATTAACACGTTTAATATAACCCTTATTAGTTAAAGTAACAACAATATCCTCAACAGGAATTAAAGCCTCATCCTCAATATAATCAATAGCAGTCATATCAATACTAGTACGTCTCTCATCAGCATACTTATTCTTAATCTCTAACATCTCAGTCTTAATAATGTTATCAACCTTCTCACGACTAGCTAAAATAGACTTCATTTCCTCAATAAACGCTAACTTCTCAGCCAATTCATTCTCAATCTTCTCACGTTCAAGACCAGTTAATCTACGTAACTTCAACTCTAGAATCGCATCAGCTTGAATCTCACTAAACGCAAACTTACTAATCAATTCATTCTTAGCATCAACATCAGTATCAGCTTCACGAATAATACGAATTACTTCATCCAAATTATCAAGAGCCTTCTTATAACCCTCTAAAATATGAACACGTTCCAAAGCCTTATTCAAATCAAATTGAGTCCTACGTAAAATAACTTCACGTTGATGATCAATATATTTAGAAATAATATCCTTTAAAGGTAAAGTTCTAGGAGTACCATTATCAAGCATTAAAAATATTATTCCATAATTAACTTGAAAATTAGTATGCTTATACAAATTATTTAAAACAACATTAGGATTAGCGTCCTTCTTTAAAGTAATAGTAATCTTTACTCCATCCTTTAAATCAGTATGATAATCACTAATACCATCAATAATCTTATTATGAACAAGTTCAGCCACCTTAGTCTTAAGATCCATAGTATTAACACCATATGGAACCTCAGTAATAATTATATTAGAATGACCATTCTTTTCCTCAATTTCAGCCCTAGAACGAATAGTAATAGAACCTCTACCAGTCTCATAAGCCTTACGAATACCAGAATTACCTAATATTACACCACCAGTAGGAAAATCAGGCCCCTTAATATGTTGCATTAATCCTAAAGTATCAATATCAGGATTATCAATATAAGCAACACAACCATCAATTACCTCACCCAAATTATGAGGAGGAATATTAGTAGCCATACCAACAGCAATACCCATAGAACCATTAACTAAAACATTAGGAAATCTACTAGGTAAAACCTTAGGTTCAGGACTAGTCTCATCAAAGTTAGGCATCATATCAACAGTATCTTTATTAATATCCCTAAGTAATTCAAGAGAAATCTTAGCTAATCTTGCTTCAGTATAACGGTAAGCAGCAGCTCCATCCCCTTCAATATTACCAAAGTTACCATGACCATCAACAAGCATATATCTTTGATTAAAATCTTGAGCTAAACGAACCATAGCCTCATAAATAGATGAATCTCCATGTGGATGATAATGTCCCATAACATAACCTACAGTAGTTGCTGATTTCTTATGAGGTTTTTCTGGAGTATTACCTTCCTCAAACATTGACCACAAAATACGCCTGTGTACGGGTTTTAAACCGTCTCTAAGGTCAGGAATCGCACGAGCCGTAATAACACTCATGGAATAGTCCAAAAACGAATCACGGACCTCTTTTACGATATTATTTTCAGTTAAACTATCACGCTCATGAAACTTAGAACCATATTTATTCTCTTCATCAGTAATTATATCTTTATTATCTTCCATCTATTACACCCCCTAAATATCCAAATTCTTAACAAAAATCGCATTTTCTTCAATAAATGCACGACGAGGTTCTACCTCATCACCCATTAACTTTTCAAATATAGCATCTGCCGCAACACAATCATCAACAGTAATCTTACGTAAAGTACGCTTCTCAATATCCATTGTTGTTTCGTTTAACTCTTCAGCGTCCATCTCACCAAGACCCTTCATACGAGCAATCTCAGCACGACTTCTTACCTTATCATCCAAAGAATTCAAATACTCATTTAATTCCTTCTCATCTAGTACATACTTTCTAGTCTTACCATGCATAATTCTAAATAATGGAGGTTGCGCAGCATAAACATGTCCAGCCTCAACAATAGGTCTAAAAAACCTATAAAATAAAGTTAATAATAATACTCTAATATGAGAACCATCAACATCGGCATCGGTCATGATTATAATCTTATCATATCTTAACTTAGATAAATCAAACTCGTCACCTATACCAGTACCAAAAGCAGTAATAATAGTACGAATTTCCTCATTTCCCAAAGCCTTATCAAGTCTTGCTTTCTCAACATTTAAAATCTTACCACGTAAAGGAAGAATTGCTTGAGTCATAGAGTCACGACCTTTTTTAGCACTACCACCGGCAGAATCTCCCTCGACTATAAATATTTCAGAAACCTTAGGATCCTTACTCTTACAATCAGATAACTTACCAAAGAAATTAGTAACAGCCATCTCACTCTTACGAGTCATTTCACGAGCACGCTTAGCAGCAAGTCTACCACGACATGCAGCCATAGCCTTATTAACAATAGTTCTAGCACACTCAGGATTCTCTAAAAGAAATCTCTCAAATCCTTCACTAAATACATTATCAGCTAATTTTCTTACCTCAGAATTACCAAGACGACCCTTAGTTTGACCCTCAAACTGTGGATTAGGATGCTTACAAGAAACAATCATTGTTAAACCTTCCTTAACATCATCACCTGTTAAAGCCTCATCCTTCTCCTTAAGCATATTAGTCTTACGAGCATAATTATTGATTAAACGAGTAAGAGCTCTCTTAACACCATCCTCATGAGTACCACCATCATGAGTATTGATATTATTAACAAAAGAATAAATATTTTCCTTATAACTAGAATTATATTGCATTGCTACCTCAAAGAAAACATCATTCTCTTCACCCTCTAAGTGAATTACATCATCATGAATTACAGTTTTACCCTGATTTATAAACTTAACGTACTCTGAAATTCCACCTTCATACATAAAAGTTTGACCAGTAGTATCCTCATCGTCCCTGTCATCACGAATAGTAAGTGATAAACCACGATTTAAAAATGCTAACTCACGAATTCTAACCATTAAAGTGTCATAATCATAAATATCAGTATCAAATATATCAGGATCAGGTTTAAAAGTAACAGTAGTACCAGTACGATTTTCCTCACAATCACCTACTACAGTAAGTTTTTGAGCTACCTTACCACCATCAACAAACTTAACCTCATAAACCTTAGAATTCTTATAAACTGTAACATTAACCCATTTAGAAAGCGCATTAACAACTGAAGCACCAACACCATGAAGACCACCAGATACCTTGTATCCTCCGCCTCCAAACTTACCACCGGCATGTAAAACAGTATAAACAGTCTCAACAGTAGAAATACCAGTCTTTGGATGCACATCAACTGGAATTCCACGCCCATTATCCTTAACAGTTACAGAATTATCCTTATTAACAATAACCTCAATATGATTACAATAACCAGCTAAAGCCTCATCAATTGCGTTATCAACAATTTCCCAAACCAAATGATGAAGACCTTTAACATCAGTAGTACCAATATACATACCAGGTCTTTTTCTAACAGCTTCCAACCCTTCCAAAACTTGAATATCGGAAGCATCATAATGTTCATTCATACTAACACCTCTCAACTTTACCATTTTTGATATTAAACAATTTCGCACCATCAACTATCTTAGAATCAATATTATCTAAATCAGTAGTAGTAATAATAGTTTGAATAGAAGAATTAACATACTTAAGCAAATTATTCCTCTTAACACTATCTAACTCACTAAAAACATCATCAAGTAAAAGTATTGGACTTGTACCTAAATAATTCTTAAATATCTCAATCTCAGATAATTTAACAGCTAAAACTGCCATTCTTTGTTGACCTTGAGAACCAAATTTCTTAATATTCATATCATCAATATAAAACTCAAAATCATCAAAATTAGGACCTAACAAATTCTTACCCATCTTAATTTCATCATTAATTAAATCATGAGACAACTCTAAAAGTTCATTATAAATACGCTCCTTATTATTATCCTCCATTGAAATAGAAGTTTTATATCTAATATTAAAACCTTCCATTCCACTTAAATCATAAAAAATATTAGAAGCATAACTATTAATCTTATAAATAAACTTCTTTCTCATAATATATATCAATATAGACTTCTTAATAATATAATCATTTAAAATAGAAAAATAGTTCTCATCAAATCTTTTTCCACCTTTTATCTCTTTTAAATAATTACCTTTAATCCTAATCAACTTATTATAATCAGATAAAATATCCATATAATTACTATAAAGCTGACTAAGTTCTAAATTAATATATCTACGTCTCACAATAGGCCCACCTTTAACAAGCTCCAAATCCTCAGGATAAAAGATAATAACATTCATTGTCGAAACATAATCACTTACCTTTTTATAATTATAATCATCAATAAACATCTTTTTACTTGCAGAACTTAAAACAATCTTAAGCGACCTATCAATCTCATTATTAGACAAAACCGCACCTATCTTAGCAATCTTCTCACCCTCTTTAATCAAATTATCATCAATAAATGAACGATGAGACTTAGTTAAAGCCAAAAAATAAATGCTTTCAAGCAAATTTGTCTTTCCCTGCGCATTTTCGCCATAAATTATATTAATATTAGGACCTAACTCTAAACTTAAATCAGAATAATTACGAAAATTAACAATATCTACAGACTTTAAAAACATAAAATTACCTCATTTCGCAAAATTAGCCCCAATTTTAAAAATTAACATAATTTATATACCCCTATACACATATACTATTATACCATAAATAAAGCCTAAAAAAAACAAAAATGAGTCAAAAGACTCATTTTTTAAGAATTTCTTCTCTTTCTAAGCATTGAATCCAACATTGTAGCTCTAAATATTTGGTTTTCCAAGGAATAATAAGACATTTCCAACCTTAATTCAACATCACTAGTAAATATAAGTTTTGAACATGAATTAATCTTTTCATAATTTTTAATATTATTTAAAGAAATCCATATACACTCTCCAAAACGAGGCGAACTTGTTGGAAAAAATATCAAGTTATTATAATCCTCTACCATAATAGGAAGCTTATAATTCATGTTTAATACTCTTTTTGTACCTTCTAGTCTACCATGATAAGAGCAACCATAATATTTACAGCTTTCATCAATTATATCCTTAGAAGACTTATTAACTGTATAAGTACAATCTAACTCAATAACCTCCGAAACATCTTTATCAATAGGAATTATAGCACAAGTTCCCCTATTGATATAATAGCAATCCATTCTTTGCATAACTTTTCCCCCCTATAAAAATCATACGCCATAAGTTATTAAGTTCCTTAATTTTAGCACAACTTTTTGTCGAAATTTATCGAATTTTGTCGAAAAAAGCAAAAAAAAGTCATAATTTTAACAATTATGACAATAAATTAATAAGTTCTTATAGGTAAAATTAATTGAATTAAACTATCATCATCAGTTGATTTTAATATAATAGGCTTGACTTCACCATTAAATAACAACTCTACTTCTTCACCCTCAAAAGATCTTAAAGCATCCATCATATATCTAGAACTGAAAGCAATTCTAAATCCATCTTCAACACTATTTCCTAAAGAAACTGTTTCTTCAACATTACCTATTTCAGGAATATTAGAAGAAAGCTTAATAGAATTTTCAGTACTTTCTAATTTAATAGTATTCTTATCAGACTCATTAGTTAATAATGAAGCTCTATCAATCGCATTATATAAATCATTTAATTTAACATTCATAGTAACACTAAATGAAGTTGGGATTAATTTAGAAGTATCAGGATAAGTACCATTAACTAAACGAGACATCATAATAATAGAATTAAATTTAAATATAATCTTATTATTAAATATATGTAACTCTAAATCCCCTTCATCATCATTAAATAACTTAACAAGTTCATATAAATTTTTAGTAGGAATAATAATATTAATTTTTTCAACAACATTACTCTCAAGTTTTATAATTTTCTTAGCCAATCTATAAGAATCAGTAGCAACACACTCAAGTGTATCACCTTCGATTTTAAAATTCAAACCAGTCAAAGCAGGACGTGACTCTTGTGTAGAAGTTGCAAATAAAGTTTGATTAATAATACTTTTGAACATCTTTTTACTAATAGTAATAGGATTCTTATTATCCTCTAAATCTAACATTGGGAAATCAGATGCATTATTACAATTCAAATTAAAAGATGAATTAGAAGTATTTATAAATAACTTAGACTCCATAACCTCTTCTATATTAATAACCTCATTAGGTAATTTTTTAATTATTTCATATATATATTTACCAGAAACTACTATTTCCCCACAAACATCAATATTTTCAATTTTATCCTTAGGAATAAATGTTTTAATAGCAACCTCATTATCTGTACTCATTAAGTATAATCCATCATTAGTAAGTTCAAACTTAATACAATTAAGTATAGGTATTAAATTCTTACTAGATATTCCTTTAATAACATAGTTTAAATGTTCCATTAATATATTTTGTTTAATTTTAAGTTTCATAATTTTTCTCCTTTTTTATTATTTTTTTAATATTATTATAATTATTATTAATGTGGAAAATGTTCAAAACTAGCCTTAACGCTTTATTTTACTAAGTAAAACGAATGTGCAAAACATGTAGAAATAATGTTAATACTTTAAAGTTTTGCACCTACTTAAGTTTTGAAATCATTTTATCGACTTCATTTTTTAACTGTTCATCACTAGAAATCTCTTTTTTTATCTTTTCCACAGAATGCATAACAGTAGTATGATTCTTACCACCAAATTCTGCACCTATTTTTGGTAAAGTCTCCTCCAAAACAGTTCTACATATATACATAGCAATCTGCCTTGGCACAGAAACATTAGTAACTCTCTTTTTACTCTTTAACTCATCAACAGAAATATTGTAATGAGCTGCAACTACTTGTTGTACCTGCTCTATTTTATTCTTTGAAATAATACTCTTAACAAAATAATCCTTTAAAGCATCAACCGCTAAATCAAGAGTAATTGTAGAACTATTCATCATTGTAGCATAAGCAAAAATACGAGTAATCGCACCTTCTAACTTTCTAATATCGCTACTACAATTACTAGCAATATACTCTTTAACATCATCAGGAAGCTTATTGCATATTTCATTTGCCTCAATTTTTTTATCAATAATATCAAGCCTTAATTGGAAATCAGGTGGTAATATATCAATAGTTAAACCCCAATTAAAACGAGTCCTAAGCCTCTCCTCCAATTTATTTAAGTCATCAGGAGACCTATCAGATGAAATAATAATTTGTTTATTATTACAATGTAATTCATTAAATGTGTTGAAAAACTCTTGCTGAGTCTTATTAGCTATTTCCAAATATTGGATATCATCAATCATTAAAACATCAATATCTCTATACTTCTTTTTAAAAGACTCAATCATTTCAAAATTATTCTCAGTTTTATTTTTTCTATATATGTTTAAAAAATCATCAACAAAACGTTCACTAGTAACATATAAAACCTTACGCTTATTCTTTTTAACAATATAATTACCAATAGCATGCATCAAATGAGTTTTACCTAACCCACTCTTTCCATATATAAATAAAGGATTATACATGAAACCAGGTTTCTCAGCAACTGCAAGCGCTGTTGCCTTCGCAAACTTATTACTCTGCCCTACTATAAAATTGTCAAAAGTGTAACGCGGATCCAAATTAGATTCAAAACTAGACATCGAAGGAACACCAACACTATCCGCATCAATAACAACATTGTTCTTAATTTCCTCTTCAATAACATACTCAAAATTGAAATTAGTACCTGTTATTTCAGTAAATATTTCCTCAACTAAATCATTTAAATGCTCTTTTAAGTATTTTTTATGCACTTGCATTGGAACCAATACTTTAGCACAATTCTCATTTAACTCAATCAGCTTAGTATCCATGAACCAAGTCTCATATAATATAGGATCAAGTGAATCTTTTACTTTTTCAAGAAATAAATTCCAAATATTATTTATATCCACTCTATCACCACCTAAATAACAACTATATTTTACAATAAATAAAAACAAATTTAAAGCATTTTAAAACAATTATATAAAAAAAATAATGTGTTCAAAATTATGAACATAAAAACATAAAAAAAACCATTTTCGACATTAATCAACATTATTTTTGAACATAAAAAACTAAAATATATATACATATACCCTATTTTTAAACAAAATATGTGGAAAATAATTCTGAAGTTTTAAACAGTGTTGAAACAGTTTTGCACATTATTGTTCAAAACTTTCTAAATCGTTGTAAAATAAGAATAAAATGCATGTTCAAAACGTGTTGATAAAAAAAATAAGCACTCAACTTCAAAGTTTTGCACACAAAAACTTTTTTTCAAAAGAAAATTTTAAACATAAAAAACAAATATTATTAAAAAAATATTTGACAAAACAAGTATTTATCTATATAATGTTAAAAGCAACGAAAAAATTAGTTCAGGAGGTGTAACAATGAAAAGAACATACCAACCAAATAATAGAAAAAGAAGTAAAAAAATGGGTTTCATGGCACGTATGAAAACAAAAATGATTAATTCAAGAAGAAGAAAGGGCCGTAAAGTTTTAGCTCATTAATAATACCACTGCACGCCAGTGGTTTTTAATTATATATAGGTGATAACATGAAAAAGATAAATATTATAAAAGATAGTAAAGATTTTGAAAGAATAATAAAGAATAACAAATCTTTTAGAACTAAGTATTTTTATATTTATAAACAAAACCATGAAGAAAATATATATCATTTCGGACTATCGGTAGGAAAAAAAATAGGTAATGCGGTAAGAAGAAATAAAGTAAAAAGGCAATTAAGAGAAATAATATCTAAAAATCACTACCAAAATAACTTCGATTGTATTATAATAGTAAGGAGAGAAATCAATGATGCAGATTTCCAAAAAATACAAGAAGATTTAAACTTTGCATTAAAAAAACTATTATTAATAAAGGAGAATTAAATGAAAAATAAAACATTAAAAATAATAACAACACTTTTTTTAGCAATATCACTAACAGGATGTACTAAAATATTAAAAGATGGTAAACAACCAGTACAAAATCCAGAAACTGGACAAAACCTAGTATCAAATATATTATGTCAACCAGAGGAACAAACAACAATTGACATATATAAAGAACATGATTTTGACTTAGATAAACTTCCAAAATGTAAAGATTTCAAAATTAATTCAAATGGATATGAAGGATTATGGACAACATTATTCGTAAAACCATTAGCTAGAATATTATTATTAACAGGTGGATTAGTAAAGAATTATGGATTAGCAGTAGTTTTATTAACACTAGTAATAAGAGCATTATTATTACCAGTAACTAAAAAAACAGCAATGCAATCAGAAAATATGAAAAAGGCTAAACCAAAACTAGATAAACTAGAACAAAAATATAAAGGAAAAACAGACCAAGAAAGCATGATGCAAAAATCACAAGAAATGATGCTTATATATAAGGAAAATAACATCAATCCTTTATCTGGTTGCCTTTTCTCACTAATACAAATACCACTTTTCTTCGCATTCTATGAAGCACTAAATAGATTACCAGCAATATTCGAAGAAAATTTCTTAGGATTCCAATTAGGAACAAGTCCTTTAACAGCATTTAAAACTGGACATTGGTTATATATAATATTTCCAATATTAGTATGCTTAGCAACATTCTTCTCATTTAAACTAAATGCAACAGCATCAATGAGTAGTGAACAAGAACAACAAATGAAAATGATGATGAATATATCAATAGTATTTATAACAATCGCGTCATTTACAATGTCAACAGGAATCGAATTATACTGGATATTCAACAGTGGATTCACAGTAATCCAAAACTTATTAGTAAAAAGGAGTAAGAAAAATGCTAACATTATCTAGATTTGAAGGAAAAACACTTGAAGAAGCAACTGAAAAATGCTTAGAAGAATTAAATGTAACAGAAGAACAAATATACTTAAAAAAATCAGAAACAGAGGCAAAACTATTTAAATCAAAAAAAATTATAATAGAAGTAATAAAAAAACAAGATATAATTAATTATATAAAAGAATATATTAAAGAATTAGATAAAAGCTTTAATATAGAAATAAAATCAGAAGTAAATGAAAATGAAGGTATTATAAAAGTAGTACTTGTATCAAATAATAATCCAATACTTATAGGAAAAGATGGAAAAAATATTGAAGCAATACAAGCTTTATTAAGAAATTCAATAAGAAATCAAATAGGAATAGACATAAAAGTAAATGTAGATGCATCTAATTATAAAAAGAAAAAAGAAGAAAACTTCGAAAGAGAAATAAAGAAAATATTAAAAGAAGTAGAAAAAACTCATATGGAAACAAAATTAGATCCAATGAATTCATATAAAAGAAGAATAGTACATAATTTAGCTTCAAAATTTAATAATATTAAAACAGAATCCGTAGGAGAAGAACCAAATAGATATACAATTATAAAATATGAAGAAGACTAATCTTCTTTTTTTCTTGACTATAAATGAAAAATAAACTAGAATAAAGAAAAGAAAGAGGGATAATATGAATGATACAATAGCCGCAATATCAACAACTACCGGCGCAGGAGCCATATCAATAATAAGAGTAAGTGGAGATAGATCAATCGATTTAGTAAATCAAATATTTAAAGAAAAAGATTTAACAAAAGTTCCATCACACACAATTCATTATGGACATATAGAATATAAAGGAAAAATAGAAGATGAAGTACTTGTATCAATAATGAAATCTCCAAAAACATTTACAACAGAAGACGTAGTAGAAATTAATTGTCATGGAAGTATAGTGGTAACAAAAAAAATATTAGAAATATTATTAACAATAGGATGTAGACTAGCTGAACCTGGTGAATTTACAAAAAGAGCGTTCTTAAATGGAAGAATAGACTTAATAGAAGCAGAAGGAGTAATGGATTTAATTAACTCAAAAAGTGAATCAGAAAAGAAATTAGCACTAAATCAAATAGAAGGTAAAGTTTCAAATCTAATAAAAGACCTAAGACAAAAAATATTAGAAGTATTAGCCCAGATAGAAGTAAAAATAGATTATCCCGAATATGAAGACATAGAAGAAGTAACATATACTGATTTAAAAGAAAATGTGAGTCTAGTAGAAGAAGAAATAAAAAGAATTATTAAAGAAAGTGAAAATGGAAAAATAATAAAAGAAGGAATAAAAACTGCAATAGTAGGTAGACCAAACGTAGGAAAAAGTAGTCTTTTAAATAATTTGTTACAAGAAGAAAAAGCAATAGTAACAGATATCGCGGGAACAACAAGAGATATAGTAGAAGGAACAATAATAATAAATGGAGTAAAACTAGATTTAATAGATACAGCAGGAATTAGAAAAACAGATGATATCGTTGAAAGTATAGGAGTAAATAAAAGTTTAGAAACAATTAATAAAGCGGACTTAATTCTATTAGTATTAAATAACAATGAAGAATTAACTGAATATGATAAAGAAATATTAGATAATATTAAAGATAAAAAACATATCATAATAATAAATAAAATAGACCTTGAAACAAAATTAGAAGAAATAAAAGATAATAATATAGTAAAAATAAGCGCACTTAATAATAAAGGAATAGAAGAATTAAAAAATAAAATAACAGAAATGTATAATTTAGAAGAAATAGAATCAAAAGACGCAACATACCTAACAAATGCAAGAGGACTATCACTTCTAAAACAAGCAGAAGAAGTTATAAAAGAAGTAAATAGAGGTATAACTAATAAAGAACCAATAGATATGATAGAGATAGACTTAAAAAGAATATGGGAATTATTAGGAGAAATAACAGGAGAAACATATCAAGAAGAACTAATAAATCAATTATTCAGTCAATTCTGTCTAGGAAAGTAAGAATCGAAAGATTCTTTTTCTTGTACAATCAAAAAATTAAGTGTATAATATATTTGCTAAAAAGGAGTGAGTGTATGGAATATGAAGTAATAGTTGTTGGAGGAGGACATGCTGGATGTGAAGCAGCACTAGCTACATCAAGACTAGGACATAAAACATTACTAGTAACAGGAAATATAAAAAATATAGCAGACATGCCATGTAACCCATCAATAGGTGGAAGTGCAAAAGGAATAGTAGTAAGAGAAATAGATGCCTTAGGTGGAGAAATGGGAAATAATGCAGATAAGAGTCACATACAAATAAAAATGTTAAACTCATCAAAAGGACCTGCAGTTAGAGCCCTTAGAGCCCAAGCAGATAAAATTACCTATCCAAGAAATATGCAAGAAACACTTAATAATCAAGAAAATCTAGATATAAAAGAATCATTAGTTGAAGATTTAATAACAGAAGATGGTAGAATTACTGGAGTAATATTAGAAAATAATGAAAAGATTAAATGTAAATCAGTAATATTAACAACAGGAACATACTTAAAAGCAGACATATTGATAGGAAGTACAAGACATAGAGAAGGACCACACGGAGAAAGACCAAGTCAACACTTAAGTGATGCTCTTGCTAGATTGGGATTTAAAGTAATAAGATTAAAAACAGGAACTCCTCAAAGAATAGATAAAAATTCAATAGATTTCTCAAAAACACAAGTAGAAACAGGAGATAATGTATTCCATACTTTCAGCTATTACAATGAACCAATGTACAAAATAGAAGATCAAGTTCCTTGCCATTTAATATATACAACACCTAAGACACATCAAATAATAAGAGATAATTTAACAAAATCAAGTATGTATGGTGGATTAAATGACATAAAAGGAGTTGGACCAAGATATTGTCCATCAATAGAAGATAAAATAGTAAGATTTAGTGATAAAGAAAGACATCAATTATTCCTAGAACCTGAAAGCTTATACTATGATGATATATATTTGCAAGGATTCTCAACAAGTATGCCACATGATATACAAGAACAAATGGTACATAGCTTACCAGGATTAGAAAACGCAAAAATATTAAAATATGCATACGCAATAGAATATGATGCAATAGATGCGAAAGACTTAAAACAAACATTAGAAACAAAAATAATAGAAAACTTATATACAGCGGGTCAAATAAATGGTACAAGTGGATATGAAGAAGCAGCTTGTCAAGGATTAATCGCAGGAATTAATGCAGCACTTAAACTAGAAAATAGAGAACCATTAATACTAAAAAGAAATGAAGCATATATTGGAGTATTAATTGATGACTTAGTAACAAAAGGAGTAAGAGATCCATATAGATTACTAACATCACGCGCAGAATATAGATTATTATTAAGACATGATAATGCAGACTTAAGATTATCAGAATATGGACATCAAATAGGATTAATAAATGAAGAAAAATATAAAAAATTACAAACAAAAAAACAAGAAATAGAAGAATTAAAGAACTTATTAAAAACAAATAAAATTACTCCAACAAAAGAAACAAATGAATTCTTAAAAAGTATTAATTCAGCACAAATAAAAGATGGATTAACACTATACGATTTATTAAGAAGACCAGAAGTTTCAATGGAAACATTAAATCATTTCATAGAAATTCCATATAATGAATTAGTAAAAGAACAAGTAGAAATAAGTATTAAATATGAAGGTTATATTAAAAAAGCAGAAAAAGAAGCAGAAAAAATGTTAAATCTAGAAAATAAAAAAATACCAGAAGATATAGACTACGATAAAATACATAATCTAGCTAGTGAAGCAAAACAAAAATTAAAAGAAGTTAGACCTACTTCAATTGGACAAGCAATTAGAATTAGTGGAGTAAATCCAGCAGATATATCAATAATAATGGTATATTTAAAAAAGGAGTACAACCATGAATTTAAATAATTTCATTAGCGAATTAAAAAAAATAAATATAGAAATAAAAGATATACAACTAGAACAATTAAATAAATACTATGAATTATTAGTTGAATATAATAAAGTAATGAATTTAACAGGAATTACCGAAAAAGAACAAGTATATTTAAAACATTTCTATGACTCATTGACTTTAACAAAAGTAATAGATCCAACAAAAGAAGAAACACTATGTGATGTTGGAACAGGTGCTGGATTCCCAGGATTAGTAATAAAAATATTATTTCCCAATTTAAAAGTAACACTAGTAGACTCATTGAATAAAAGAATTGAATTTTTAAAAACAGTAATAAGAGAATTAAATTTAAAAGATATAGAAGCAATTCATGCAAGAGCAGAGGAATTCGCACAAACTAATAGAGAAAAATATGATATAGTTACATCTCGTGCAGTAGCGCCTTTAAACATTTTATTAGAATATAATATTCCACTTTTAAAAGAAAACAAGTATTTTATAGCCTACAAAGGAATTATTTCCCAGGAAATAATTAATAGCGAACATGCATTAAAAGAATTAAATGCTAAAGTTGAAAAAGTAGAAGAGTTCTTATTGCCAATAGAACAAAGTAACAGAACATTATTACTAATAAAAAAAGAAAAAAAGACAAATAAAAAATATCCAAGAAAAAACGCGGATATTAAAAAGAAACCATTATAAATTATTTGAGTAAAATCAAATAATTTTTTTATTTCCCAAAATTACTTGTTTTATTTCCCAAAATATAGTATGATATAAATATAAAAGAGTAAAGAAGGGAGTTTTATTATGGAAACAAGTGGAAAAAAAGTAGTAGAACTAAATATACAAGATGTACTTCCAAATAGATTTCAACCAAGAATCAAATTTAATGAAGAAGCAATAAGCGAACTATCTAAATCAATAAAAGAACACGGAGTAATACAACCTATTGTAGTAAGACCAATAGGAGATAAATATGAAATAATAGCAGGAGAAAGAAGATATAAAGCATCGTGTATGGCAGATTTAAAAACTATACCAGCTATAATTACAGATTTAAATGATAAAGATAGTGCTGAAGTTGCTTTAATTGAAAATGTACAAAGAGAAAACTTAACTCCAATAGAAGAAGCTATTTCTTATAAAAAAATATTAGATATGGGATATATAACACAAGATGCACTTGCTTCTAAATTAGGAAAAACACAATCTACAGTTGCTAATAAATTAAGACTATTAAATCTAGATGATGAAGTACAAGAAGCATTATTAAATGAAAAAATATCAGAAAGACATGCAAGATCCTTATTAAAACTACAAGATAAAGAACAACAAAGACAAATGCTAAATAAAATAGTAAATGAAAGATTGACTGTAAGACGCGCAGATGAAGAAATAGAAAAATTATTAAACGGTGGAAAAATGGAAACACAAATAAATGAAGAAGTATCAGAACCACAAGAAACACAAAATGAAACAAAAGAGTTTAAATTCATAAATGTTCCAAATATAGAAGAAGAACCAGAAACATTGGAAGAAGATTTTGATGATACAGAAGAACTAGATGAAGTTAAACCAGGTAAATTTTTTAATATTTTAGAAGAAGATGAAAAACCTAAAACACAAGAAGAACAAATATTTGACTTCAATAAAATGTTTATTAACCCAGTAGAAGAATCTCCAATGAACAGTAATAATGCATTATTAGAAGAATTAAGCGAAATAGAAAATAGTATTAACAATAGTAATACAATAAAACCAATAGAGTCAGAAAAAAAAGAAGAAAAAGAACCAGAAGTAAAAAAAGAAGAACAACCAAAATTTATTCAACAACCAACAGTAGAAGATGATGAATTAGATTTTATTGAAGAATTTGAAGATGAAGAACAAGAAAATCAAATTCCAGAAACAAAAGAAGAAAAAACTATAGTAATTCCAGAAACAAAAATAAATAACTTTAAAGATGTATTACAACTTATTAGAGATTGTTCAGAAAAGATAGAGGACGCAGGATTTATTATAGATACTGAAGAATATGACTTAGATGATATGTATCAAATAATATTTAAAATTAATAAATAATGGATTAATAGTCCATTATTTTTTTGACTCTACGATTAGTAGGTTTACAAAAAAATAAAACTATTTTATACTAAATAATAGAATAGGAGGAAATATGAATTACGAGACAATAGGAAAATTTATACAAGAAAAAAGAAAAGAAAAAAATTTAACACAAAAAGAATTGGCTTATAAGTTAGGAGTAACGGATAAAGCAGTATCAAAATGGGAAAGGGGACAAGGATGTCCTGATGTATCAATACTGGAAATATTATCTAAAGAATTAGGAGTATCAATATTAGAAATATTAAAAGGTAGAATTATAGAAAATGAAATAATAAAAGTAACAGAAGCAAATGATTATATACAAGAAACAATTAAATATACAAAAAATAATATAAAAGAAACAATAAATAAAATAATAACATTCTTAATAATCGCAATCTCTTTAATATTATTAATACTCAATATAGAAAATATAATAAATCTGAATAAAAAATATACGTATGATTTTGATACAGAAAACCATCAAACAATAAAAAAGAATGTTGAGAAGATAGAAAAAAACACGAAAATAATATTAAACAATCAAGGTATATATGAAAAAGAAGACTATAATAAAATCTGCGATATACTAAATAATAATTTAAAATCAATAAAGAATGAAAAAATTATAAACGAAACAGGAACAAAAAAATACACAAGAAATGAAATATATATGCAAGATATAAACCAAGTAATAAATAATATTCAAATGATAGAATTAGCTCGAATAATAGGAAAATATAATAATGATGAAACATACACACAATCATTAATAGACAATATTTATATGAAAATGCTTGCAGGAATGGACTCAGACTTCAATACATCATATAAATATAAACTAATGAATTTGACACTAGAAGATTATAATCCTTTATTCTATAACGATATTCTATACTTAAGAACAATAAAAATTAAAACTTCAATAAGTACATACTTATACTTAACAGAACAAATCAAAAAAGTAGGTGAAATAAATGATTAAAATTATAAGATATGTATTAACACTGTTATTAACAACTCTAATAACTATATATACAATTAAAAATGATATAACAGGACAAAGTTACTTTATATTTTTATCAATATACTTACTATATATAATACTCAATATAAAAGATATAATTAAAAAGAATAAAATAAAAGATAATAAAAAATACAATCTATTGCAAATAATCTCATTATTAATAATGATATTTATATTTTTAAGAACACTATATGATCCATCATTCTTAATAAATTCATCAAAATATAAAAGTTTATTAAAAGAATTAGGGGAAGGTTATCTAGAAGAGGCAAAAGACCAAACTATTCTTTATCTACTACAAAATATTCCTTATTTTATAGGATTACTAATATTATCATTAATATATAGAAAAATAAACATGGAGAAACAAGAATCAAAATACAATACAATAACTCTAACAACATTATTATTAAGCATAATATCAATAATACCTACAATAAACTGCTTTACAGGAGATATAAATCCATATAAATATTTAATATTCACAATAATAATTCTTGGAACAGAAATATTCTTTCTTATAAAAGATAACAACAAAAAAAGAGAATGGCCCATATATATAAGCTGGCTATTCAACCTCTTCGCCGTAATCTCAATAATAGTAAATATAATCATATACTAAGGACAATAAGTCCTTTTTATTTTAAAAATATTGAAAAAGAAAAATGGATGTGCTATTATATCGATAAATCAAAGGAGAAATAACAATGGATAAAAAATTAGAAGATTTAGCATTAGAAATAGTAGAACTACAAGAAAAATTAGAAGAAGTAGAAGAAATAAATAAATATGAAAAAAGAAGATGCAAATTAGAAAAAATAAAAGCCGCATTAAAATTAACAGCTGCAATAGGTGCCGTACCAATAGCTGGAACAGCCTTAACAACATCAATGGGATGGAATCCTTTTAAACTTAATGATGAAAAGAAGACTGCGGTAATCACAACAGAAATAGATAAAGAAGGAAATATAAAAGAAGAAAAAGAATACAAAAGTGCTTGGGAAAAAGGTACAACCTCAGAAGATGGAACAGTATATTATTATACAAAGTGGGAAAAAACAGATAATAATAATTATAAAAGAACAAAACATGTATATAATGTGTCTCCAAAATCAATTGACGTAATAATAGATTTAACAAAAACGGAAAAAGAAATCACAAAATCTAGAATGGATGAACTATTTAATGAAATTACTTATTACAAGGATACAGAATATAGAGCAGACCTAACAGAAAAAGAGATAAATTCATTACCATATATTGAAGCAAGAATAAAAAGTTTTGATAAGGAAGATATAGTAATAAAAAAAGAAACAACAGAATCACATGCGTGGAAAGAAGCAGGTAAAATCATTATAGAGGCTTTATTTATGGTAATTGAATTGACAATTTTAGGAGAACGTCATTTCTTCTCACTTCAAAAATATGATTTAACAAGAAAACCATATCTAAATTCAGAAGAAGAAGAACTAAAGAAAAAAATAAAAGCAAAGCACTTAATCTTCGAAACATATCCATATAATATAAAAGATGATGACATACAATAAGCAAGGAATACTAATCCTTGTTTTATATTGGTAAAAATGATAAAATATAACCAGCAAAGGAGGAAGTCTTATGTTTGAATTAGTATCAATTTATGAACCATCAGGAGATCAACCAGAAGCAATAAAAACCTTAGTAAATGGAATAAAAGAGGGAAAAAAACACCAAGTATTACTAGGCGCAACAGGAACAGGAAAAACCTTCACAATCGCAAATGTAATAAAAGAAATAAATAAACCAACATTAGTTTTAGCCCATAATAAAACATTAGCGGGGCAATTATATGCTGAATTAAAAGAACTATTTCCAAATAATCATGTTGAATACTTTGTATCATACTATGACTACTATCAACCAGAAGCATACGTACCATCATCAGATACATATATAGAAAAAGATGCTGCAATAAATGATGAAATAGACGAACTAAGACACTCCGCAACAGCAGCACTTTTAAACTATAATGATGTAATAGTAGTCGCATCAGTATCATGTATATATGGTATAGGAGAAATAGAAGAATATAAAAATAAAACATTAACTCTATCAGTAAACCAAGAAATAGATAGAGATGAAGTACTAGAAAAACTAGTAAGCATGTTATATGAGAGAAATAATATAGATTTAAAAAGAGGATCATTTAGAGTAAAAGGAGATATATTAGAATTAGTTCCAGTCAGTCAACATGGAAAAGCATTAAGAATAGACTTCTTTGGAGATACAATAGATAGAATATCAGAATTTGATACATTAACAGGAGCAATTCTATCAAACAAAAAAACAATAACAATATTTCCAGCATCACACTTTGTAACAAGTGAAGAAAAATTAAAAATCGCAATACAAAACATAAGAAAAGAATTAGAAGAAAGACTAGATTTTTTTAAACAAAATAATAAATTAATTGAATATCAAAGACTACAAGAAAGAACAAACTACGATATGGAAATGCTAGAAGAAACAGGATTCTGTAGAGGAGTAGAAAACTATTCAAGACCACTTGCTTTAAAAGAACCAGGAGCAACCCCAACAACACTAATAGATTTCTTTAAAAAAGACTTTTTACTTGTAATAGATGAATCCCACGTAACTGTTCCACAAGTAAGAGGAATGTATAATGGAGATAGAGCAAGAAAACAATCATTAGTAGACTATGGATTTAGACTTCCAAGCGCATTAGATAATAGACCTCTAAAATTCAATGAATTCGAACAAAAACTTGATAAAATAATATACGTTTCAGCAACCCCAGGAGATTACGAATTAGAAAAAAATCCAGAGTATATTGAACAAATAATTAGACCAACAGGATTATTAGATCCGGAAATAGAAGTAATACCAACAAAAAATCAAATAGATGACTTAATAGAAAGAATAAATGAAAGAATTAAGAATAATGAAAGAACGTTAATAACAACACTAACAATAAGAATGGCAGAAGAATTAACAACATACTTAAAAAAAATAAATATGAAAGTTGCTTATCTACACAGTGAGGTTAAAACATTAGAAAGACTTAAAATAATAAGAGATTTAAGACTTGGTAAATATGATGTATTAGTTGGAATAAACTTATTAAGAGAAGGATTAGATATTCCTGAAGTATCATTAGTTGCTATAATGGATGCAGACAAACAAGGATTCTTAAGAAGTGAAAGAAGTTTAATACAAACAATAGGAAGAGCAGCAAGAAACTCTAATGGCCATGTAATAATGTATGCAGATACAATAAGTGACTCAATGAAAATCGCAATAGAAGAAACAGAAAGAAGAAGAAAAATACAAGAAAAATATAACAAAGAACATAATATTACTCCAAAAACAATTATGAAAGAAATAAGAGAAGTAGTATCAAATACAAATGAAACAGAAGAAAAAGAAATAAAAATGTCAAAACAAGAAAAACAAAACCTAATGATTAAGATTGAAAATGAAATGAAAGAAGCCGCAAAAATAATGGACTTCGAAAGAGCAATGGAATTAAGAGATATATTATTTGAATTGAAATCAGAATAGGAGAAAAAATGAAAATAATAATAAAAGAAAATAAAAAATTAAGATTAAATAAATTTATTGAATGGTTACTTTATATGATTGGATATTCACTAGTTTTAATATGTGTAACTACACTATTTAAAAATACATTATATATAGATAACAGTTACTTCGGTCTATGGAGCCTAATCGCAACAATAATAATTTATATTCTTAATAAAACAATAAAACCATTATTAGTATGGCTAACATTACCGATAACAGCATTAACATTAGGACTCTTTTATCCATTCATAAATATATTAATACTAAACATAGTTTCTTGGATATTAGGACCACATTTTGAAATACCAGGCGGAATAATAATGACATTTGTAATTGCTGTTTTAATTTCAATAATGAACTTAATAATGAAAAGTATAATAAAAAAAATAATAGAAGGTGTTAAATAATGAATCCAATATTAATAGAAATAGGAAATATAAAAATATATTGGTACTCAGTAATGATTCTATTAGGAGTATTAACAGGAAGTTATTTAGTATTAAGAGAATCAAAAAGATTTAATATATCAAAAACAAAAATAAGCGATATGATTTTCTATACAATAATATTTGGAATAATAGGAGCACGCATATACTATGTCATATTTAATTTTGATTACTACATAAATAGTCCAATAGATATAATAAAAGTATGGGAAGGTGGACTTGCGATACATGGCGGTATAATAGCCGGAGTAATATATCTTATATACTACACAAAAAAGAATAACTTAAATACATTACTAATAACAGATATATGTGTACCAGGGGTATTAATAGGCCAAGCCCTAGGTAGATGGGGAAACTTCTTTAACGGAGAAGCACATGGACCAATAACAACACTAGAATACCTACAAAACCTTCATCTACCAAAATTTATAATAAATGGTATGAACATAGATGGAAATTACTATATACCGACATTCTTCTATGAATCACTATGGTGTTTGATAGGACTAATAATAGTTTTATTAATTAGAAGAATATTAAAAATAAAAAAAGGAAATATAACAGGATTTTACCTAATATGGTATGGAATAGGCAGATTTGTAATAGAACAACTAAGAACAGATAGCTTAATGCTAAATACATTAAAACAAGCACAAATTATTTCAATAATAATGATAATAATTGGAATAATCATACTTATATATTCAAGAAAAGGTGAAGAATACAATAAATAAAGGAGGTATGCTTTATGGATATAGAAACTGAAAAAATTAGAAAACTAATAGAAGATGGAAAAAAACCAACAAAAAAAGATTTCATAGAAAATCCAACATTACTCTATTATGATGATATTGTTTCAGTTTCATTAGAACAAGATCCATCAATAATAGTTTTATTAAAAGGAGCTCTTCTAAACCAAAGATACTGCGATATAATAGTAAATCAAAATATGGAAATAACAGAAGAAATAATAAAACAAAACCCATCATTAACAAAATATAAAAATGTTATGGAAAAAGCAATCCTTTTAAATCCATCAACAATAAGATATACACATTGTCATATATCAAAAGAAACCATAAATCAAGCACTACAATCCTATCAAATAAAAAAAGAAGATTTTCTAAATAATCCATATTTAATGGAAAATGAATATATATTAGAACAAAATCCAGAGTTAGACTACTACTTCATGTATCCAATAAAAATAATTGAATTAAAAGAAACAATAGAACAAAATCCATTAAATATAAAAGATTTAGAGATATTTAAAGATAAACAAAACTATGTAAATAAAATAATCTATCTTGTCACAAAACTAAACGAATTAGAAGGTAAAATAGACCAGAATCAATCATACGACGAACTAATGACAATAATAGATAGAATAACAGAAATTAGATATAAAAAAGAAAAGCACAACTTTGAATACACAGATATAATAAGCATTAACTATAAAATGATTAGAACGTTTGAAAAAATAATAGAAACCAATAACACAACATTGTTAAATAATTTGGGAAAACAACTATTTGAATTTACAAATGAAAAAATGCCTTATGGTATTATTAAAACTAAAATAACAGAATACTACAAAGAATACATAGAAAAAAAATCACTAAATATAGATAAAACAAATGACTTTTGTAACCAAATATTAAATTATCATAGAGATTACTATAAATCTAATGAACGAGAACAAATAATATTAGAATTAAAACAAGCACTTCAATTAACAAAAAAGAAAATAAATCAAATACATAAATCAAGAAAAATAAATAAATTAACAGAAATAATAAAAAATAAACAAATAGATTCATTAGGAATAGAAAATTACGAAAAGAAACTAATGAAAGCCTTATCTACAATTAAAAAAGATTTAGAAACAAATAAGGACATAATAAAAAATAACATAGAAATAACACCAGAAATGTTTCTACAATTTGAAGAATTATTTAAGGAAAATGGGACATTAACTATTGAACAAGTAAAAAATATAACAAATTGTAATAATAAAGAAATAGTAAAATATATCGCAAACAAATATGAAAGAATTAAATTAAAATTTGTCGATAAAGTTAAAATAGAAGATAGAAGTATAAATAAAGAAGCCCGAGCAAACTTTGGATTCAATATAAATAATTTTGTAATCAATGATAAAGAGAAAAATAATTTCACACTTGCAATGATGATACATGATATAACAGAAGAAGAATTAGATTTAATACTGCAAAACGAAGAATACTTTGATGATTTTAAAAAAATAATACCTTTTTGTAATATATCACAAGAATTAACACTATCTACAATTAAAAAAATATTCACACAATATGGAAAGATAGTAGAACAAGAAAAAGAAGTATTAGAAAAACATTCTCTATATGAAAATATGGACACAATAATAATGTGTGCGAAAGGATTAAATAAAAACAATACAATCTGTATAGATGCACTTGGTAAGAATATCATAGAAAAAGTTGGAGAAAGCTATAGTAGTGATTACCTTGAAATGTATTTAAAAATGTTAAGAAAAAACTATAGTCATATCCCATCAGTAAACTTAAAATATAAAGACATAGAACTAAAATCAGGAGATTACTTTAACCCAGAAAGACTATTAATAGGGAAATATCCTCCAGGAAGCTGTATTGATTTAAACAATGTAGCAGGAGAAAAAACATATAAAGAATGTCTACTAAAACCAGAATCAGATGTGATTTTATTAAGAAAAGATAATGTATTATTTGATAGAATATTAGCGTTTAGAAGAGGAAATGTAATTCAACTTGTAACCCAAAATGAACACGAATATCCACTAGAAATGTATGAACAAATAAAGAATCAAATGTTAGGACAAATGAGAAATGACAATATTGATTACATAGTTGTAAATGAAAATTCACTAGAAGAAAAGAATTTAAAAACACTAACAGATGGAAGATTTACAACGTATTTTCCACATGCAGATACTACAGAAAAGGTATATGTACTATATGGTAATGATAAGAAATTTCGTTTCAGTGCCTCTAAACAAGGTAAATATTATAAGAAAAGAAAAAAAATTAATTATTCACCAACAATAGAAGAAATAAAAAGATTACTTGCGTTAAATGCATATATAAATAAAAAAGAACCAATGAAATTTGATTTAAACGCAAAAGCAATTTGTGGTGAAGACTGGATACTAATAGAAAATAATAATGAAATAAAAGAAATAATACTAAATCAAGAAGATATAATCGCAAAACAAGAAATGGAAAACGCAAAAGAAATATTAAAAGAAAATGATAAACATTTATAGGTTATCATTTTTTTCTTTAAAAACTTCAGTTCAATTTACATATTTAAATATAAATAGTATAATAAATAAAGGTGATTTATATGAAAAAAGTAGTGGTTTTAGGTGGTGGAAATGGGCTATCAACGCTTCTAAGAGGACTAAAACAATTTCCATTAGACCTAACAGCGATAGTATCTGTATGCGATGATGGTGCATCTTCAGGAATACTAAGAAAAGAATTCAATACACCAGCAATGGGAGATATTAGAAGAGTATTAATATCATTATCAGAAACAGAACCAATATTTGAAAAGATGTTTAACTATAGATTCAAAACAGATAGCTATTTAAACGGACACGCAGTAGGAAACTTTCTATTACAAGCAATGACTGAAATAACAGGAAGTCTATCGGAAGCAATTCTATCACTAGAAAAAGTGCTAAATTTAAAAGGAAAAGTAATACCATTAACAGAAAATGGAGATATTACATTAATCGCCGAAATGACAGATGGTGAAATTGTAGAAGGAGAACATAATATAACCGAAGCAAATAAAACAATAAAAAAAGTATATTATAAAAACGAACCAGAAATAACACCAGAAGCAATAAAAGCAATCAAAAAAGCAGATTTAGTAATACTAAGTGTAGGAAGCTTATATACAAGTATTATACCTAACATAATCCCAAAAGAAATGAAAGAAGCATTAAAACATAGTAAAGCTAAAATAATGTATGTATGTAATATAATGACTCAACCTGGAGAAACAGATAAATATAAAGTAAGCGACCATGTTAATAAATTAAATGAATACTTAGATGAAAGAAAAATAGATGTAGTAATCGCAAATAAAGGAAAAATAGAACCAAATATTATAACTAAATATTCAAGCCTAGAACAAAAAGATCCTGTAATTTTAGATAAACAAAACTTAAAAGGAGTAGAGATAATCAGTGATGACTTAGTAAAAGTAGAAGAAGGCTCATTAAGACATGATTCACTAAAACTATCACTAGATATATTCTCATATTTATTAAAATAATGTCATTTACAAGTAAAATAAAAAGTGAAATAACAAAACAAAAATTTAATAAAATAGAACAAATATCATTACTATCAGGAATAATAAGAAATGAATTTTTAGAAGATACAATAAGAATTCAAAATGAAAACGAAGATGTCGCGAGAATGATATTTAATTTAGTTGAACAAATATATAAAATAGTACCTAAAATTACAGTACGTAAAGGATATAATTATAATAAGAATTACATATATATTATAGAAATTAATAATAAAGAAGAACTAAAAAAAGACTTAAGTATTGATAAAAATATACCAGATGACTACATAATAGACGATGACAATCTTGTAAGATCATATATAAAAGGCGTTTTTTTAGCTAAAGGAAGTATAAATGACCCACAAACATCAAGATATCACTTAGAAATACTAGTAGATAATGAAGAATATGCTAATTTCATAAATGAACTATTAAATAAATATAGTTTAAATAGTAAAATCTTAAAAAGAGAAAACAAATATATGATATATATAAAAGAAGCAGAAAAAATAGGAGATTTTCTAAGACTAATAGGAACAACAAAAGCACTACTTTACTATGAAGATATAAGAATATATAGAGACCATATAAATATGACAAATAGACTTAATAATTGTGAACAAGCAAATGTAGATAGAATAATACAAACAGCAGATTCACAAATAAAAGATATAGAATTAATAAAAAAATATGGAATAGAATTATTATCAGAAAAAGAACAGATAGTTGCAGAATATAGACTTAAATATAAAGACGCTTCCCTTCAAGAACTAAGTGAAATAATATCCTTAGAAACAAACCAAAAAATCACAAAACCTGGACTACACCATAGATTCGATAAGATAAAAAAATTAGCACAAAAAATAAGAGAAAAGGAGCAACCAAATGACTGAATTTTTTAAAAAATTAGATGAACAAATAAAACAACATGATAATGTCATAATAATAGGACATCAAAACCCAGACCTTGATTGCATAGGTTCATCACTAGGATTGTATTATACAATAGAGAAAGAATGTTATATTTTTAAAACAACAGATAAATTAAATGAGTCAATGAATAAAACATTTGATGTAATAAAAGAAAAAGATATAAAATTTATTGACAAAACAAACTATAAAAGTATAATAAAAAATACACTGTTGATAGTTACAGATCTTCATAGGAAAAGTCTAATAGAAAATCAAGAAATACTAGATGAAATAAAAGATGTAGTAATAATAGATCATCATATTATAGGAAAAGAAAAAATAAATAACATATTAGAGTATATCGACCCAAAAGCATCATCTGCAACAGAAATAATAACACAATATATGAGATATAAAGGAAAAACAGTTGATAAAGAAATTGCGACTATAATGATTGCAGGAATTGAAATTGATACGAACGGATATAATATGAAAACAACAGAAGAAACATTTAATTCATCAGCTTTTTTAATGTCATTAGGAGCAGATAATATTCTTAAACAAAATATACTAAAAGAAAATAAAGAAGAATACATCAAAAGAACAAAACAAATAGAAAATAGTTATATGTTAGATAATAAAATGATATGTGTATTAGATAAAGAGAAATATAATCCTTCCTATTTAGCGACTATGTCAGAAGACTTATTAAGATTTGAAAATGTAGAAGCATCATTTACAATAGGAAGATTAATAAATGAAAAAATAGGAATAAGTGCAAGATCATTAGGAAATATAAACGTTGAACTATATATGAGAGAACTAGGTGGTGGTGGACACTTAACAGATGCCGCATGCCAATTAGAAGACGAAACATTAAGTGAAGCAGAAAAAAAATTAATTAAGGTACTAAAGGACGTGATTTAAATGAAAGTAATATTTTTGAGTGACGTAAAAGGACAAGGAAAAAAAGGAGAAATAAAAGAAGTAAAAGATGGATATGGAATGAATTATCTAATCAAAAACAACTATGCAGTACAAGCAACAAATACAAGTGTTAATAGATTAAAAAAAGAAAAAGCTGAAAAAGCATTAGAAGAAAACCTATTAATAAAAGATATGGAAGACCTAAAGAAAAAATTAGAAAAAGAAAAAATTATATTCAAAGCTAAAACTGGTAATCAAGACCAAATGTTTGGAACAATATCAGTAAAACAAATAAAAGAAAAATTATCAAGCCTTGGATATAATATTAAGAAACAAGATATTCATTTAGAATTTCCATTGCAATCAATAGGATTTCACGAAGTAGAAATAGAACTACATAAAAAAGTAATCGCAAAAATAAAAGTTGAAATAAAGAAGTAGGTGATACCATGAATGAAAAAACAATGCCACATAATATTGATGCAGAAAAATCAGTATTAGGTTCAATGTTTTTATCAAAATATGCTGTTCAAAAAGCACTAGAATCTTTAAATAAAGAATTATTTTATCTAGATTCACATTCTAAAATATTTGAAGCAATAAAGACATTAAGAGAAAAGAATATTTCAATAGATATGACTACTGTTACAGAAGAATTAGAAAATAAAAAACTATTAAAAGAAGTAGGCGGAATAGAATATCTAACAGAAATAATCAACTTTGTTCCAACAGCTGCAAATGTAGACGAATATATTAGAATAGTAGAAGAAAAAGCAATTCTAAGAAGACTTATTGAAGAAGCAACAGGAATAGTTGCCTCAGGATATAATCAAGAAGAAGATATAAGTGAAGTACTAGATAATGCAGAAAAGAAGATACTTAATGTTGTAAAAACAAAAAAGGGAACAGAATTCAGAAGTATCCAAGATGTACTTTTAAAAACACAAAGTGATCTAGAAAAATTATCACAACAAAAAAGTGAAATAACAGGAATTCCAACAGGATTTTATGACTTAGATAAAGTTACTTCAGGTCTACATGAAAATGAATTAATAATCATTGCTGCTCGTCCTGCGATGGGAAAAACAGCCTTTGCCCTAAACCTAGCAACAAATATTGCAATGAATACAGATAAAACAGTTGCATTATTCAACATGGAAATGAGTGGAGAACAATTAGCGATGAGAATGCTTTCATCAGTTGGACAAATAGAAGCAAACAAACTAAGAAGTGGAAAACTAGAACACCACGATTGGAAAAAATTCAATGAAGCAATGAGTAGACTTGCAGAAACAAAATTATTTATAGATGATACAGCAGGTATGACAATAAGCGAAATAAAAGCAAAATGTAGAAGACTTTATAATTCAGAAGGCGGACTTGGAATAGTAATAATCGACTACTTACAGTTAATTAGTGGTTCAGCTAGATATGCTGGAAATAGACAACAAGAAGTATCAGAAATATCAAGATCATTAAAGACACTCGCAATGGAATTAAATATACCAGTAATCGCGCTAGCGCAATTATCACGTACTGTTGAAGGAAGAGAAGATAAAAGACCATTACTAAGTGACCTAAGAGAATCAGGATCAATAGAACAAGATGCCGATATAGTAGCATTCTTATATAGAGAAGATTACTATACAAAACAAATATCAATAGACGAAAACACATCAAAAAGTGAATTCATCATTGCAAAAAACAGAAGTGGTCCAACAACAACAGTAGACCTAATATTTAGAAGAAATGTAAGTACATTCGTTAATATGTTGAAGGAGCCACAACAATGAGAGTCTGCGTAATTGCGTCTGGATCAAAAGGAAATTGTTGTTATATTGAAACAAACGAAACAAAAATATTAATAGATATTGGTCTAAACTGTATAACAACAGAAAGAAAATTAAAAGAAAAAAACATAGATCCAGATGAAATAGAAGCCATACTTATAACCCATACACACAAAGACCATGTCGATGGATTAAGAGTATTCAATAAAAAACATAAAGCAATCGCATATTTAACAGAAGTAATGTATAAAGAATTAAATCAAGAACTAAAAAACTATGAATTTATAAATGATACATTAGAAATAAAAGATTTAAAAATTACAACAATAAAAACATCACATGATGCAGAAGATTCAAATGGATATATAATTGAGGATAATAAATCATCATTAGTATATATAACAGATACAGGATATATAAATATTAAAAATCATAAAGTTTTAAAAAACAAAACAATGTATATACTAGAAAGCAATCACGATGTTGAAATGCTTATGAATAATCCAAACTATCCATACCATTTAAAACAAAGAATATTAGGAGATAAAGGACACTTATCAAATAAAGATTCAGCGTACTATCTAAAAAAATTTATAGGCGATAATACAAAACATATAATACTTGCTCATTTAAGTGAACATAATAATACAGATGAATTAGCGCTTAAAACATTAAAAGAAACAATAGATATAAATAATCTTGATGTAGAAATAGCGCATCAAGAAATACAAACGGAGTTAATAGAAGTATGATAAAAATAATATGTGTAGGAAAAATAAAAGAAAAATTCTTTAGAGATGCGATAGAAGAATATCAAAAAAGACTAACAAAATATACAAAAATAAATATAATAGAAGTAGAAGATATTAATATCAATAATGAAGAATTAATAAAACAAAAAGAAAAAGAATTAATACTAAAACATATAGAAAAAAAAGACTATGTAATAACACTGGAAATAGAAGGAAAACAATTATCTAGTACAGAATTATCAAAAAAAATAGAAGAAATTGAACAAATTAATTCAAATATAACATTTATAATAGGTGGTTCATACGGACTAGATGATGAAATTAAAAATTTATCAAATTATAAACTTTCATTTTCTAAATTAACATTTCCGCACCAACTATTTAGAGTAATACTTCTAGAACAAATATATAGAGCATACAAAATTAAAAATAATGAATCATACCACAAATAAACATTAGAAAATATCTGATGTTTTAATATATAAAAATAAAAAAAAATTAACACAAAAAAGTGCTTGAAAAAAATTTTTTTTTTTGTTATAATTTAACTATAGTAGAATAGTATAAAATAACATTGTTAAAGTGCAATATTAGAATAGTTTTATTAGAAAAAAGGAGGAAAAATTAGTGAAAAAAAAAGAAAAAAAATCATTTGCTAATAACAAAAATGTGAGTTCTATAAATCAAAAGAAGAAGGCCTTTACTCTAATAGAACTATTAGCAATTATAGTAATACTAGCTATAATAGCAGTAATAACTGTACCAATTATATTAAATATAATTGAAAATTCTCGTAGGGGCGCGGCAATAAACTCTGCATACGGATATAAAGACGCAATAAATGAATACTATGTTGGTAAATTAATAGGAAACTCTCAACAACAATTACCAAATGAAGTGAAAAATATATCAGAATTGCCGGTTGATTTAGTTGTAAACGGTGAAAAACCAACAGAAGGATGGATAAAATTTCGGAATGGACATGTAATAGATTACTCGTTAAGAATAGGAGAATATGTGGTAAATTATGATGAAACTACAAATTCAGCAATTGCAATAAAATCGGGAAACATAAAAGAACAACCATCTGAAACACCTGATAACATCAAGATATACAGGAAAATTGATGGAATACTTACTGAAGTTAATAAACCAATTGAGCAAGGAGATACTGTTGAAGTTACAGGAAATAATACCACAGAAAAATTCATAGTTATAAAAACGGATTCTTCTAGAACATTATTACTTGCACAAAGAAATATTATTAAACAAAAAGTATCTGAAGAAGAATATATATATAGACAAGCAACAATTTCAGAAACACCAAATTATATTGGCTTTTCCTCAGAAAATTATTGGACAAATACAGATGTTTCGCCTAATGTGTTAAATCAAGATTATACAGATAATGGTAAGTATGAATTAGGAAATGTTGAAGGTATAAATGTAATAATAGACACTGAGACAAATCAAAAAGCATCAACTTATGTATATAATAACAATAGTAGACTATATGAATACGTTGAAGGATATAAAAAAAATTTAATTGATAATTATTCAATGAAAAATATTACCGGAAGATTACTATCAAAGACTGAAGCAGATAGCCTATCATCAGATGTAATAAATAATGGATATGATTATTGGTTAGGTACGGCATGGACTAGTGGCTGCGTAGACCGCGTAAGAAACGGCTCTACATATTTAGCACTATCAGGTCAAGGGGCGTACTATACAGGATGTGGAAATAATCAATACTCAATCCGTCCAGTTATAGAAATTTCAACATCAAACATATAAAAATTGTATAAAAAAAATAAATCGTTCCAATATTAAATAGAAGGGAACGATTTTTATATGAAAAAAACATTGTTAGTATTAAGTCTAATAATTGGAACATATATATTGATAGGAGTAAAAGCAGAAGAACTAGTAGAAATACCAGATCAAGCAATAAGAATAAGAGTAATAGGAAACAGTAATTCAGAATATGATCAAGAAAAAAAACAAGAAATTAGAAAAGAAGTACAATTATATATGCAGAATTTATTAAAGGATGCCAATACAACTGAAGAAGCACGAACAATAATAAATAATAATCTAAATAATTTAAATAAAAATATAGACACATACTTAACACAAATAAATTATGATAAAGATTATACAATTAATTTTGGATTAAATTACTTTCCAGAAAAAGAATACAAGGGAATAAAATATAAAGAGGGATTGTATGAATCACTACTAATAACCCTAGGAGAAGGTAAAGGAAACAATTGGTGGTGTGTATTATTCCCCCCAATATGTTTATTAGAAGCAGAAGAAACAGAAACAAATGAAGTAGAATACAGATCATTTGTAAAAGAACTAATAGAAAAATATTTCTAATTAAAACCTCCATACATAGAATTAAATGGAGGTTTTTATATGTCAATATATATATTATTAACAATAGCAGTATCTCTAAGTATGGACGCATTTTCACTCTCACTCGCATATGGAACATTAAACTTAAAAAAAGAATATATAAAAAAAATATCACTAACAGTAGGAATATTTCATTTTTTTATGCCATTAATTGGGCTAACAATAGAAAATCTATTATTGAAGATAGTACCAATAAAACCGGATATTATAGTATGTATAGTATTAACGTTTATAGGGATAGAAATGATAATAGATTCATTCAAAGAAGAAGATAATATTAAAATAATGACAAATAAAGAAATACTTTTATTTGCTTTAGCAGTAAGCTTAGATAGTTTTTCAGTAGGCATAGGATTAGAAGCTATAACTAATAACTATATAATAGCAGTATCAATATTCTCATTAACTAGTTTTATATTTACATATATAGGATTATTACTTGGGAAAAGAATAAATAAACTAATAGGAAAACTTTCAACAATACTAGGAGGTATAACACTGATAATAATAGGAATTATATATGTGATTTGACTAAATATTTACATTAAAATTCACCAATTTTATTGCATTTATTAAACAATTTAAATATAATAAGTCTAGTGATGTGAATTCCAAGTGTATGATTCAATAATAATTATAAAATAAGATACATTGAAATAGGTAAATCACACAACATAACAATATACATAAAATAAATTAGTCGGAGGTATGAATATGGAAAAGATAATAATTGATGGAAATCATACATTAACAGGAACAATAAAAGTAAGTGGTGCAAAGAATAGTGCAGTAGCATTAGTACCAGCATCACTCCTAGCGGATGATAAAGTAACAATAGATAATATTCCAAACATATCAGATATAGAAGCGTTAAATGAGATATTGGAATATTTAGGTGCAAAAGTAGAAAGAAAAGAAGAATCAATGGAAATTGATCCAAGTACTGTAGAAAACAAAGCGATTCCAGAAGGTCATGCACAAAAACTAAGAGCATCATATTATTTTATGGGAGCAATGCTAGGAAAATATAAAAAAGCAGAGATGTACTTTCCAGGTGGATGCAGTATAGGAGCACGCCCAATAGATCTACATTTAAAAGGATTTGAAGAATTAGGAGCAAAAATAAGAAATGAAGGAAATAAATATATAATAGAAGCAGACGAATTAGTTGGAACAAATATATATTTAGACTTTGCATCTGTAGGAGCAACAATAAATATAATGTTAGCAGCTACTAAAGCAAAAGGAACAACAATAATAGAAAATGCAGCAAAAGAACCTGAAATAGTAAATGTTGCGACATTTCTAAATCAAATGGGAGCAAAAATAACAGGAGCAGGAACTAGTGAAATAAAAATCAAAGGAGTTAAAAAACTTCATGGTTGCTACACAGAAGTAATTCCAGATAGAATAGAAGCAGGAACATATATAATTGCTGGAGCCTTGGTAGGAGATAACCTAAAAATAGATAATATTATTCCAGACCATATAGAAGCATTACTTTTAAAATTAAAAGAAATGAAAGTTAATATGAAAGTTGGAAAAGATAATATTGTAATATCAAAAACAGAAAACCTTAAGAAGATTAATGTACATACCCAAGTATTCCCAGGTTTTCCAACAGATTTGCAACAACCATTAACAACACTTCTAACACAATGTAACGGTGTATCAATATTAGAAGAAAACATATATGAAAATAGATTTCAAAACGTTCCATTCCTAAACGAAATGGGAGCAAATATAAAAATAGATAATAAACTATTATTGATTAGTGGCCCAACCAAACTAATAGGTAAAGAGGTAGAAGCAACAGACTTAAGAGCAGGAGCATGTCTAGTACTTGCAGGATTAGCAGCAACAGGTCAAACAAAAATAACAAATATTAAATATATACTAAGAGGATATGAAAAAATTATAGAAAAATTAACAAACGTAGGTGCACATATTTCATTAGTAGATGAATAAAATTAAGTAGATAAAATCTACTTTTTTTTAGGAGGAAAAATGAAAAAGATACTAATACTAGGAATTATAATACTAAGCATTTTCTTGATATATTTAACAACAATAGATAAAAAAGTATATTATGTATCACTAGGAGACGAAATATCACTGGGAATGACAAAAGATGGATACTATGAAAAAAGCTATCCGTTATACATAAAAGAATATTTAGAAAAAAATAATAAATTAGAAACATTCATAGACGACTATTCCAAACAAGGTTATAGGATAACAGACTTAATAAATGATATAAATAATAATAAAGAAATAGAAGAAACAAATAAAACAATAAAAAATGTATTAATTAAAGCAGATTTAGTCACACTATCAATAGGAACTAATGATATATTATCTAAAATCAGTAATGAGGAAAATTTGACTAAAATAGACTATAAAAGACTATATAAGAATATAGAAGAAATTGTAAATGACCTAGATAAACTATTAAAAATAATTAGAGAATATTGTAAAGAAGATATAATATTAATTGGTACAAATATCAAAACAGAAAATGAAAATTTACGAGAAATAATTAATTACGCAAATGAAAAGTTCGATGAAGTATCAAAAAAATACGATATTGAATATATTAAAACAGATGAGATAATAAAAGAAAAAATATATCCTACAATTGAGGAATATAAAAGATTATCTGAACAAATAATAGATAGTATAAATAATAATTTACTAAAATAATAAAAAATGATATAATACCAATGGAGGTATAAAAATGGAAAACAATAAGATATTTACAAAAGTATATGGCTGGATGTTTATTGGACTACTAATATCATTTATAACAGGATATTACGTATCAACAAAACCAAATATGGTATATAATCTAGCAAATGGATACTGGATACTTGCACTAGTAGAAATAGGAGTATGTATTTGGTTATCAGCGGGAATTAGAAAAATGCAAACAACAACAGCTAAGATTCTATTCTGTTTATACTCATTTTTAACAGGATTAACACTATCATTTATATTTGTAGTATTCAAAATGGAATCAATAGTATTAGTATTTGGAATCACATCATTAATGTTTGCAGTAATGGCATTAATAGGACACTTCGCAAATGTAGATTTAACAAAACTAGGCCCAATACTATTCATGGGGTTATTAGGAATAGTAATTGCTTCAATAATTAATATATTTGTAGGATCAGAAACATTTGATTTAGGACTAACAATAATAGGAATTATAATATTTACCGTTTATATCGCCTATGATATACAAAAGGTAAAATATATCGCAAATGAACTAGAAGAAGATAAAGCTTCAATTATTTGTGCATTTGAATTGTACTTAGATTTTATAAATTTATTTATAAAACTTTTAAGATTATTAGGAAAAAGCAAAGATTAGACTTGCTTTTTTTTTTAAAACTTGTTATACTAAACAAGTAAATTTCTATGACTTGAAATAAAGTCATGGCGGAAGGAGAGAAACTATGAAGAAAGATATACATCCAAAATATGTAGAAACTAAAGTTACATGTGCATGTGGAAATACTTTCACAGTTAGATCAAATAAAGAAGAACTACACTTAGAAGTTTGTAACAAATGTCATCCATTCTTTACTGGTCAAAATGCAGTAGCTAGAAAAACTGGAGCAGTAGACAAATTCAATAAAAAGTATGGTCTAGACAAGTAATATTGAAAAAATATTACTTTTTTTATAAATATTATTGACAAGTACACTTTGCATGATATATAATTTAAATACCAAGTGAACTTGGCAAGGAGGATATATGAAAAAAGAAGAAATTTTAGAAGCAAGCAAGAAAGAAAACAAGAATAAGGATATCTATGCAGTAGAAGTAGAAGCCAAATCAAGCCAAATAGCAGGTATTTGTATGTTGATATTAGCATCAGTATATTTCTGTTATGAAATATTTACAGGAAAAGGACAAAACCCAGCATTCTATTCACTAATCGCAATATATGAAACAGTACTATATGGATATAAAGCAATAAAAATAAAAGAAAAAAGAAAACTAAGTATAACAACTTCAGTTATATGGGGATTACTAACATTAATGCTTATCTTAGAATACTTTAAAGTGATATAATTATGAAAAATAAATTAATATTAAAAAATAAATTAAAAGAAATAAGAAAAGAAAAAAATATATCACAACAAGACTTAGCTGATATGGTTGGTGTATCAAGAAATACTATTAGTTCCCTAGAAACAGGACAATACGAACCAACAGCCAAATTAGCGCTTATACTTTCGATTGCGTTAGATAAAAAATTTGAAGAAATATTTTACTTTTAAAAGCAAATAATATTTGCTTTTTTTGAACATATGTAATCTTGATTTTATAATATATTTCTATTATAATAATAAAAGATATAAGTGGTGATTAAATGAAAAAAATAGGAATAATTTTTTTAACAATAATTCTAGGTATAGTAGCAATTTATTTTGAATTATCAATGTCAGGTGCAAATAAACAAAAACCAAAAACATATTATAATGTATATTTAGACGGTGAACTATTAGGAACAATAAAATCAAAACAAAAACTAGAAAAATATATAGATAATCAAAATGAAGAATATAAGAAAAAATATAAAGTAGATACAATATATGCACCTAATGGATTAGATATAAAAGCAGATGTAGTTTATACAAATAAAACAGAATCTGTAGAAAAAATTTATAACAAAATACAAAACAAAAAACCATTTACTATAAAAGGATATCAATATACAATTACTTCATCATATCAAACTGAAGAAGAAACAGAAAACCAATTTAAAGTTTATGTATTAAACAAAGATACATTTAAAGATTCAATAGAAACATTTATAAAAACATATGCGGGCGTTGATGCATACGAAGCATATAAAAACAAAACACAAAAGGAAATAGAAACAACAGGAACAATAATAGAAGAAGTATATGTAAAGAATAATATAACAGTAAAAGAGACAAATGTACCTGTTGATGAAACAATATATTCAAAACCAGATGATTTAGCAAAATTCTTCCTATTTGGAAAAGAAGAAAAAAAATCAAATTATACAGTATCAGATGGGGATACAATAGAAACAGTATCATTTAATAATAAAATAAGTACACAAGAATTTTTACTATCTAACCCAACATTCACAAGTGTTAAAAACCTATTATTTCCAGGTCAAGTAGTTACAATAAGTCAAACTGATCCACAAATACAAATTGTAGTAAAACAATTTTCTGTAGAAGATGTTGAAAGTGCATTCCAAACAGAAATTACATATGATGATACAAGACTTAAAGGGGATAATGAAGTAATAAGAGAAGGAGAAAATGGATTAAATAGAATTAGTAAGGAACTTGAAATTACAAATGGAATTATCACAAATACAACAACAAAGGGTATAGAAGAATTAAAACCATCTATATCAAAACAAATGATATATGGAGAAAAAGAAATACCAAATGTAGGAACAGGAAACTGGGCATGGCCTACAAATCAAGGATACACAATATCTTCACCTTATGGATGGCGTGTTGACCCAATAGATGGATCTCGTTCACTACATACAGGACTTGACATAGCTGGTACTGGATATGGTTCGCCAATATACGCAGCTGATAATGGAACAATACTTAAATCAGAATATAATGGAGCAGGATATGGAAATTATATAGTAATCAATCATAATAATGGATACTATACTTCATATGGACATATGAGTGAAAGAGTAGCAAATATAGGAGATACGGTGGCAAAAGGGCAAGTAATAGGATATGTAGGAGCAACAGGACGTGCAACAGGACCACACTTACACTTTGAAGCATGGTATGGAGGAGCGCCATTCGCAGGTGGCTCAAGATTTAACCCATTCGATTTATATAATTAAAAGGAGAATATATGAAAATAGGAATAGCAAGTGATCATAAAGGATATGAAACAAAAGAAAAACTAAAAAATTATTTTGGAAAAAAATATGAAATAATAGATTATGGAACAAATTCAACTGAAAGAACAGATTACCCAATATATGGTATAAAAATAGGAGAAAAAGTAAGAGATAAAGAAGTAGACTATGGAATCGCAATATGTGGTAGCGCAATAGGAATATCAATTGCATGTAATAAAGTAAAAGGAATAAGATGTGGAAAAGTAAATACAGTAAAAGAAGCAATCCATGCAAAAACACATGATCACGTAAATGTAATTGCGATATCAGGAGAAGAAAAATTAAAAAAGAATATTAAAATAATAGAAGCCTTCCTTAACTCAAAAGAAATAACAGAAGACCCAATATACAAGCAAAGAATAGATGAAATAACAAGGTACGAAAATGACCGCTAAAACAATATTATATCTAGTAATAACACCACTTGTTATATGGGCATTAGATAGTATTAATATAACAAATGTATTTAAAAAAAATAGATATTATCAAGCTAGAGCTCTCTATCTAATATTATCTCTATCATTATCATACCTAACTGTAAATTTCATATATGATTTCTTTATGTATTCAAAAATAATATAGTTATGAACATACATAGCTATATTTTTTTTATAAATTAAAAACTTTTGAACATATTTATTTAAACAAAAATTAATATTTATAAACATTTGAACATAATAACTTTTTTTGACAAAAAAAATAAAAATAAAATAATAAAATTATTATGGGTGACCATAATGAAAAAACTAATATATTTAACACTAATGCTTATAGTAATACCGACACTTATTGTATCTTTGATAAGACCAAAAGAAAAAGATACAATAGAAAAACTATATACATTTGAAAAGAATACGAAAGTAAGAGTGAAAAGAGTAAATGATAATAGGATAGATACAATACCTCTAGAACAATATTTAGTAGGTGTCCTATCAGGAGAAATGCCTGTAAGCTATGAAATAGAAGCACTAAAAGCACAAGCTGTCGCAGCCCGTACATATACATTAAAAAAAAAGGAAACAAACAAGTATAATGGATTTGATGTAGTAGATAATACAAATGATCAAGTATATCTAGATGACGAGTATTTAAGGAATAATTGGGGGCAAAACTATGAAACATATATAAAAAAAATAAAACAAGCAGTAAATGAAACTAGAGGAGAATATTTAACTTATGATGGAAAAATAATAAAAGCATTCTTTTTTTCAACAAGCAGTGGAAAAACAGAAAATTGTAAAGATGTATTTGGAGAGAATTTGCCTTATTTAGTCAGCGTTTCATCGATATGGGATGAAAACTCACCATCTTATCTAGATAAAAAAATATATACAAAAGAAGAATTTTATCAAAAATTAAATATACCATTTAATGATAATTTAGATATAGAAATAAAAAGAAATGAAACAAATTCAATTAAAACAATAACTATAAATAATACCGAAATAAAAGGAACTGATTTTAGATATGAACTAGATTTAAAATCAACAAATATAGATATAAATGAAGTAGATAATAATATAGAAATAATATCTAAAGGATTTGGACATGGAGTAGGACTAAGTCAATATGGAGCGCAAGAAATGGCTTTGAAAGGATATAAATATGATGAGATATTAAAATACTATTATCAAGGAACAGAATTTAAAAAAATTTAAAAAAAACGTATAAAAAAAATATAACTGTCAAAACTCTTAATAGAGGTGAAAAAATGACAAAAAGAAAGGTTAAAAAAAGTGTAGTATATTTAAGCTATATGATTGGAGTATTACTATTTGTAACAATATTTACATTTACAGAATTGAAATTAAATAAAAAGCCACAACAAGATAATGAACAAGTAACCAAAACAATATTTGAAAACAAAATACCAGTAGTCGCTACAAAAGAAATTATCGCAAGACCATATACAGACTCTTCAATCGCAATTAAAACAAACTTCTACAATCCGCAAGATGACGCAGAGACACAAAAGAATTCATTAATATTATTTGAAAATACATATTTACCATCAACAGGAATAGATTATCAAACTGATTATGATTTTGATGTTGTTTCAATATTAGATGGTACAGTAATAACAGTTAAAGAAGACCAAACATTAGGAAAACTAGTAGAAATTAAACATAAAGACAATATAATAAGTTCATATCAAAGCCTTAGTGAGGTAATGGTGAAAGTAGGAGATGAAGTAAAACAAGGAACAATAATAGGAAAAAGTGGATGCTCAAATATTCAAAAAGATATGGGAAGTCACCTTCATTTTGAACTAACAATAGACAGTAAAACAGTAGATCCAGAAGACTACTATGATAAAGAATTAGGTAATTTATAACTAGTTCTTTTTTTAAAATAATCACATATTAATTATTGAGGTGATTATTTGGACAAAATAGAAAAACGAGTATTAGAAGAAGCCGAATATATGCTTAAGACAAAACAAACAATAAGAGAACTATCAAAAATATTTAAAGTATCAAAAAGCACTGTACATAAAGACTTACATGAAAGATTAATAAAAATAGATAAAGACTTATCGGAAAAAGTAGATAAAATACTAAAATATCATATAGACATAAGACATATTAGAGGTGGAGAATCTACGAAAAGAAAATATCTAAAAATGTCAAATTGCTGAAATAATAAATAATACAAATTAATATTAAACAATATATATGATATAATTAAAGTAGGAATAATAAAGGAGGTAATTATGTTTGCAAAAGATATTGGAATAGATTTAGGAACAGCAAATGTTTTAATATATATAAAAGGACAAGGAATTGTATTAAATGAACCAAGCGTAGTAGCTATAGATTCAGAAACAAAAAAACCTCTAGCAGTAGGAAGAGAAGCAAGAGAAATGCTAGGAAGAACACCAGGAACAGTACACGCAATAAGACCTATGAAAGATGGTGTAATAGCAGACTTTGAAATAACAGAAGTAATGTTAAATCATTTTATAAAAAAAATAAATGGTAAAAGCTTTTTAGCACGTCCAAGAATATTAATTTGCTGCCCATCAAACATTACACAAGTAGAAAAAAATGCAATTAAAGATGCAGCAGAAAGAACAGGAGCAAAAAAGGTATTTCTAGAAGAAGAACCAAAAGTAGCCGCAATAGGAGCAGGACTAGATATATCCGCACCATGTGGTAGTATGGTAATAGATGTTGGAGGAGGAACGACAGATGTAGCTGTATTATCCCTTGGTGGAATAGTAAATAGTGCATCAATAAAAGTAGCAGGAAATGTATTTGATAATGATATTGCAAAATATATTAAAGATAAATATAAACTACTTATAGGTGATAGAACTGCAGAAGAAATAAAACTAGAAATAGGAACAGTTTTTCCAAAAGAAAAAAAAGAAAAGATGGAAGTTAGAGGGAGAGACTTAGTAACAGGACTTCCACATACAATAACAATCACATCAGATGAAGTAGAAGAAGCATTAAGAGAAAGTGTATATATAATTGTAAATACAGCTAAAAATGTATTAGAACAAACACCACCAGAATTATCAGCAGATATAATAGATAAAGGAATAGTAGTAACAGGTGGAGGAGCACTAATAAAAGGATTTGATGAATTATTAGCGCATGAATTAAAAGTACCAGTATTTGTAGCTGAGAGTCCACTTACTTGTGTTGCAGAAGGAACTGGAATATTATTAGATAATATACATATGTTAGAAAAATAGTTTAAAACTATTTTTTTTGTATATTAATATTAAAAAATCACAATATAAAATAGGTGATTATATGAAAGAAGTAATAACAGTTATAATGAGAAGTATAGTATCATTAACAGTATTATTCGCAGTAACTAAACTATTAGGTAAAAAACAGGTATCACAACTATCAGTATTCGATTATGTTATTGGAATATCAATTGGAAACTTTGCTGCAGAAATAACTATAAACATGGAAACACAATTTATCAATGGAATAGTCGCAATGATAGTATTTGGATTGATCGCATTTTCAGTGTCAATAATAACAATGAAGAGTATAACACTTAGAAGGTTCTTTATGGGAACTCCAACAATATTAATACAAAAAGGTAAGATTTTAGAAAAAAATCTAAAAAAAGTAAAGTTTGATGTAAATGACTTATTAGAAGAATGTAGAAGTAAAAATTATTTTGATTTAAAACAAATAGAATACGCAGTAATGGAGTCAAAAGGAACATTAAGTATACTCCCAAAAGATGAATATAAACAAGTAACAAAAAAAGATATGAAACTTCAGATAAAAAAACAAGAATTAGTCGCAAATGTAATAATAGATAAAAATATTATGATAAATAATTTAAAAAATATGAATAAAGATGAAGAATGGTTAAAGCACCAACTAAAAGAAAAAGGCTATAATGATACTGAAAACATATTACTCGCTACACTTGATATAGACGAAAAGTTGACAATTTATGAAAAGAATAATGAAGAAAAAGTATTAAATGTATTAGAATAATAGACCTTAATACTTTTTTTTGATACAATAAAATAGGTGATAGGATATGAGACATTTTTGTGCATCAGCATATATAATAGATCCAGAAACAAAAAAAATACTACTAGTAAAACATAAAAAATATAGTAGATGGGTTCAACCTGGAGGACATATTGAACACAATGAATTTCCTGAAGAAGCTGCAGTAAGAGAGGCATATGAAGAAACTGGAATAAAAATAAAACTGCTAGGAGAAAGATTCCCAAGAGAAGACGATTTTATTACCCCATTAGGAGTACAAAAAAATAGAACAGAAACAGGGATTCATATAGATTTTATCTATCCGGCAATACCACTAAATCATAAAGAACTAGTAATAAGTGATGAATCAACAAATATTGGATGGTTCACAAGAGAACAATTGGAAACAATGAATGTATTTCCAGATATAAAAATAACTATGGATTGTATATTAAAAAAATATTTTAATGAGGTGGAATAAATGATTTTATGGAGTAATATACTAATACCTGTAACTTCAATGATGATAACAGTATTCGCAACATTATATACGGTTAGTGAGAGAGTAAAAAATGAAAATAGAGAAAAACATAAACCATATCTAACACTTAAGGATATAGAGAACCTTGACACCCTTGATGAATATAAATATTACTTGACAGTATTAGGCAGAAATTTTAGAAAAAAACATCAAGAATACACTTTAGAACAAATATCGGAAACAAAGAAAAAAGAATATATAGAAGTAAGATTACTGCTAGATAACATAGGATATGGAGTGGCAAGTAATATTAAATTTTATGATCTTCTAACAGGAGAACAAATCAAAGGTACACAAACACCCTCTAAAGATAAAAATCAAAAACTATTTACTACATTTGATATTGCGTCATCTAAAGAAAAACAAGTACAAGTAAAAATATTTAATAAAATAGAAAAATATGAAGAAATAGAAAATCCAGATCATTGTAGAATAATATGTGTATATCAAGATTTAAATGGAAACCCATATGACTTCATAATAAGCATAAATATAAAATCAAATAATTCATATGATTTCTTCACATATCAAAGAACATCACATAGTTACGCAAAATGGATAAATGAAAATAAAAAGAATTATAAGAAAATAATAAGAGAATACAAAAAATAAGCCTAAAAAGCTTATTTTTTTGAAAACAATTTTTTAATTAATGTTATAAATAATAATATAATAGCCGCAATAGAATAATATATTAAATCATGAATAGAAGGTGTATTTGACTCTTTCTTATTAGAAACATTACTCCACATCCCTAGCTTCTTTTCTTTAGAAATATTTTCTAACTCTTTTAACTCATTTGAATATAAATAATCATCGTAAACATATTTTACTTCAGCATACCCTTTACTAACTAATTCTTTCTGCAATAACTCGCCATCAACATAAACCCAAGCTAAAACTCTATCATATTTATCAACCTTATCACTCTTAGGATCATACTGCAATTTAATAGAAGAAGCCCGACTTAATAGTTTACAAGCATATTCACTTGATTCCTTACCATAAAATTCCTCTTTAATATCATCATGAGCAATCTCAGGAGCATTAATAGATAAAAATCTAACAGTTTTAGATTCACCATTAATAAAGAATCTAGCAGTATCACCATCAATACATTTATCAAGTTTAACACTGAACTTATTAGAAGCATTAACACTAAAACAAAAGAAAAATATAAATAAAACAAATATCTTTTTCATACTACCACCATTATAATAATACACGATAAAAACATTAAAATAAATAAAAAAAATAAAAAATCAGTAATTAACAAATAATATATAATTAAATTAAAAAAAATACTTTGCGTATTAAAGTAAACTATGATATAATACCTAGGTCGGAGAAAGAAGTGTTAATATGAAAGATATAAGAAACATAGCGATTATAGCCCATGTTGACCATGGAAAGACTACATTAGTAGACCAATTATTAAGAAAATCAGGAACATTTAGAGAAAATGAACAAGTTGATGAAAGAGTAATGGATTCTAATGATATTGAAAAAGAAAGAGGAATCACAATTCTAGCAAAAACAACTGCTATAGACTATAAAGGAACAAGAATTAATATTCTAGATACACCAGGACATGCAGACTTCGGTGGAGAAGTAGAAAGAATTATGAACATGGTTGATGGAGTATTACTTGTTGTAGATGCTTATGAAGGAACAATGCCACAAACAAGATTCGTTCTTAAAAAAGCCTTAGAAGCAGGAGTTACTCCAATAGTAGTTGTAAATAAAATAGATAAACCAACAGCACGTCCAGCTCAAGTAATAGATGAAGTATTAGACTTATTTATTGAATTAGGAGCAGACGAAGATCAATTAGACTTCCCAGTAGTATATGCATCAGCACTTAATGGTACATCAAGTCTAGAACAAGACTTATCTACACAAAAAGAAACAATGGATCCAATATTCGATATGATTTTAAAACATATACCTTCACCAAAAGTAGAATTAGAAGGATCACTACAATTCCAACCAGCACTACTTGACTACAATGATTTCGTAGGAAGAATAGGAATTGGTGTTGTTAAAAGAGGAACAATAAAAGTAAATGAAATGGTTTCATGCGTTAGAATAGATGGATCAATTAAACAATTTAGAATTCAAAAAATGTTCGGATATATTGGACTAAAAAGAATAGAAATAAATGAAGCACAAGCAGGAGATATAATCGCAATTGCAGGACTTCCAGATATAAGTGTAGGAGAAACTGTATGTGAAATAGGTAAAGAAGACCCACTTCCACTACTAAGAATAGATGAACCAACACTACAAATGACATTTGGAGTAAATACATCTCCATTTGTAGGAAGAGAAGGAAAAATTTTAACTGCAAGAAAAATAGAAGAAAGATTAATAAAAGAAACAGAAAAAGACGTATCATTAAAAATTGAACCAAATGATTCAGAATCATTTATAGTATCAGGTAGAGGAGAACTTCACTTATCTATATTAATTGAAAATATGAGAAGAGAAGGATTTGAACTACAAGTATCAAAACCTGAAGTAATTGTAAAAGAAATAGATGGAGTTAAATGTGAACCATTTGAAGACGTTCAAATAGACGTTCCAGAAGAATACGTAGGAAGCGTAATTGAAGCATTAGGAAATAGAGAAGGTGTCATGGAAAACATGACAACTGAAGAGTCCCAAGTAAGATTAACATATACAATGCCATCACGTGGATTAATTGGATTCTCAACTGAATTCATGACAATGACAAAAGGTTATGGTATGATTAATCATACTTATAAAGAATATAGAAAAATGGCAGGAAATAGCGTAGGAGAAAGAAAACTTGGTGTATTAGTATCAATGGAAAATGGACAATCAACTGCATACGCAATTGGACAACTTGAAGACAGAGGAGTAATGTTCATTGAACCAGGAACAGAAGTATACGAAGGTATGATAGTAGGAGAGCATTCACACAATAATGACTTAGCTGTAAATGTTGTAAGAGGAAAGAAATTAACAAATACAAGAGCAGCAGGATCAGACCATACAGTAGTATTAAAACGTCCAAGAAAAACGAGTCTAGAATACTGTTTAGACTATATTAATTCAGATGAATTAGTAGAAGTTACACCAGTAAACTTCAGAATGAGAAAAAGAATTTTAAATACAAATGAAAGAAAGAAATTTGACAGTAGAAAAACTGCTTAATTTCATATCAGGGGGAAAATAAATGGGGTTAAATTTTAAAGAAAATGATGTAGTAAGACTACAAGAAGACAAATTGGAAGAAGTATTATTTGAGAGAAATCCTCAAAATGCAGAGGTATTAAAAATAAATCCTTACATTGATAATAAAGATGTATTTATGATGCATACAATAATGTCAATACTATTTAAATTAAGAAGTAAGAAATTATATATGAAAGGTAAAATACCAGGAAAAATTGAAGAAGACGAAGATGCAATATGGGAAACAGAAATAATAATAAGAAATTTTTATAAAGCATTAAAAGAAAAAAGATATGACAAAATAAAAGATTTTCTAAACGAATCACAAAAAAACAATTTCTTAGCCTTCCTAATAGAAGGAAAATATGAAAATAGAAAGATTTTAAGTAATTTGTTATATGACTATTATAAAGATAAAAATGTAAATTATATAGGAGAGAAATTCTATTTAGAAAATATAATAAAACAAAAAAATGTAAGAGAAGTATTATCTCTAAATCCATATATGATTAGTCAATTATTAGATTATCAACAAAATCCATTAACAAAAGAGGAATTAATAATACAAGAAATAATGGATTATCTTAAATATTCAGAATGGAATTATTTTTATCCAGAAGAAATCATAAAACATGTAATAGATTTATTTGAACAGAATAATCAAAAAACTAATGCAAAAGAAATAAAAATGTTATTTATAATAAGCAATGTATTTCAAGAGTCCAAAGAAAGAAACGATAAATTCTATGGAAAAATAATGTACCTATTAGAAAGTGCAAAATATGATCCAGAGACAATAATAAACTGTTTAAGTCAAGATAAAAAAACTTTAATAGAAATTATGAAAAAATTCACAGAGTTTAACAGAAATATTAAAGAGGGAAGACTAGAAGAATTAGAAACTAAACCTTCAGCAGAATATGCACAAAAAATATATAGAAAAAACCCATAATGAAGTGATATGATAAAAGTAGACAGAGAAAAAAAACTCTAGTCTACTTTTTATATGATAAAATTTAGTAAAGGATGTGATTATATGTCAAGACCAAAAGGAACAAAGAGTGTAATGAGGA
>Ga0256405_10002054_pt1 | contig 49367 bp, 41 predicted proteins | sample RumenRJG_02DNA_FD_189096 | JGI IMG/M metagenome (GOLD analysis project Ga0256405, IMG submission 189096) | Bovine rumen microbial communities from Lethbridge, Alberta, Canada - RJG_02 | ecosystem: Host-associated > Mammals > Digestive system > Stomach > Rumen | place: Canada: Alberta...
AAACGAGCAACAGAAGACCTACCGCTTGCCTAAACCCAAGCGGGCAGAGGTTCAAAAGCGGAAAGCCGAACTGGAGAAACTCCTTTCTGGCGATTCCAACCTGGACGTTTGTATCCTTCTTGAGATGCTGGCAGACAAGATTAAGAATTGATACTATGGTAAGACATATACTTGGAATATCTGGCGGCAAGGATAGCGCAGCCCTCGCCATCTACATGAAGAATAAGTACCCGGATCTCAAAGTCGAGTACTATAATTCTGATACTGGGTGCGAGCTGGCTGAGACAGAATTGCTCATAGCCCGTCTTGATTCGTACCTCGGTGGAATCAAGATATTGAGAGCCGCCGAAGGCAGTCCTGAACCTACACCGTTCCATCATTTCCTCAAAGCCAGCGGAAACTTCCTTCCGTCTCCTCAAGCTCGATGGTGTACCCAAAAGATGAAGCTGGCTGAAATGGAAAAATTCGTCGGTGATGAGCCGGCCATTTCCTATGTTGGTATCCGCGGCGATGAGGATCGTGAAGGCTATATTTCTACTAAGCCGAACATCCAGGCCATTTTCCCGTTCCGTAAGAACATCTGGAGCCTCGATGTTATCAATAAGGTTCTGAGCAATGATAACATATCTCAGATTCACGGTTATTATGAATCTATCTGCCCGGAAGACATTCTGCAAGAGGCGCTGAAGATAGTCGATACACCGCTTTCCAAGACCTTCTTCTATTCGAAAAAGCTAAACGCTTTACTGGATTTGGATGTGAAAGTATTTAATAGAGTCGTATTCACCTTCCTTATAACTACAGACTATCCTGTTGGCCAACTTGAAGAATTCCCTTTGGTTGATAATGATGATGTCCTGGTGAAAGCTGACATCTTCCAAATTTTGGAGGATAGCGGCGTAGGTGTTCCGGCCTATTACAATCCCATCGTGTTTGAGGTTGATGGCAAGAAAGGCACCTACAACCGAAGCCGTTCCGGCTGCTATTTCTGTTTCTTCCAGCAGAAAATAGAATGGGTTTGGTTACTCGAACAACATCCAGACCTGTATGCCAAGGCTATGGAGTTTGAGAAGGACGGCTACACCTGGAACCAGAACGAGAGCCTGGCGGAACTCTGCAAGCCGGAACGTGTCCGTCAGATTAAACTCGATGCTATAAAACGACAGGAAGCCCAACGTGCCGGTGCCAGTTGCCGGCTCATAGACAACCTGGATGACGATAATGATGCTTTTTGCGCAAACTGCTTCATATAGACTTATATGCTAAAGGGAGATATCATATGGCCACCGCACCGCCGGTTTAAGACAAGGAGTTCTTGGGAACCCGTTGGCTTCTTCTCCGAGTGTCTATGCAATGCCACACGATTTGACCTGATGTTGGGTTTCTTCTCATCATCTGCAATATCTGTATTGTCAGACGGATTTGCAACATTCCTTCACAATGGAGGGAGAATGCGGCTGATTATCAACGATATTCTTACAGAAACAGACAAAGAGGCTGTTGAAAAAGGGGTCCATAGCGGTGAAATTGAAGCGTTCGACTTAAGCAACTTAGAGGCTCTTCGTGATACTCTCTCTGAAAGGGATCGTCATTTCTTCGAATGTCTTTCATGGCTAATAAGGAACGAAAAGATAGACATACGGATTATTGTGCCAGCATCTGGAGAAGGTATCGCTCATACGAAATGCGGCGTCTTTGCTGACGGAATCTCTAAGGTGGCCTTTGATGGATCTGTCAATTTCTCGCGGACTGCTCTTATCGACAACAAGGAGAGTCTGACAGCATCATGTAGTTGGGATGGTGATGTCGAAGTCGCAAAGATTAAGGATATTGAGAAAGAGTTTCTGAATACATTTGAAGGGAAGGATGAGTCGGTTAAATATCTTGATGCCAGTCAAATCAAAACCCGTTTAACCACGGCATTTAAAGATAAAGAACTGACAGAACTCCTCACTGATGAATACAACATTCTTGAGAAACGTAAAGAAGAGAAACTCCCCATAGGAGTGTCAATGGCATTGGAAAAAGCGAGAGAGAAAGTTCAAAAGGCAATTGAGAAGTATAAGGTAAAAGAAACTGTTAAGGTGGATACAAACGGGCCTTGCTTTCCTTACTCCACTGGGCCTCGTCAATATCAGATTACTGCGTTTAATAACTGGAAAGCAAATGGGCAACGGGGCCTTTTTGCAATGGCAACGGGCACAGGTAAAACTATAACCTCCCTGAATTGCCTATATGAGATTTATAAGCACTCTGGATACTACAAGGCTTTAATCCTTGTTCCTACTGTTACCCTTGTCGATCAGTGGGAAATTGAGTGTCGCAAGTTTAAGTTTGACAACATAATCAAGGTCTGCTCAAAGAATCATTCTTGGAAGAATGAGATAGACCGTCTAAAGGCAACCGAGGCGGTACAACGTGGCTCCAAGCTATCGTATATAATCATCAGCACCTATGCCTCCTACGGCAAAGTAGATGTTTTCCAAGAATTAAATGAGTTCTCAAGAAAACAATTGCTATTGATTGCGGACGAGGCCCACAATATGGGTGCTCCAAATATCTCGAATAAGCTGATTGGGATACCGTATCTCCGCCGCATTGGGTTAAGTGCAACACCTGATCGACAGTTTGATGATTTGGGGAATAAGCGCATCCGAGAGTTTTTTGGCGCAGAAGACCATTACACATATGAATACTCGATGGAGGAGGCAATTAAGAAAGGCGTTCTCTGTGAGTATTATTATTATCCCCATGTCGTCCGTCTGACAGATGCCGAGATGGAAGAGTATGTAAAAATCTCTCTTCGTCTTGCCAAGATGTTTAACTTCAGCAAAGAAAGGTTCGACAAGAATGACGACATCCTTACCATGCTTCTTATCAAGCGCAAAAGGATTATTCATAAAGCATTCAATAAGTTGGATGTTTTCAAAGAGATCGTTTCTCAACGGCTTGAGGAAAAGGGGAACTTGAAGTACACATTAGTGTATGTACCCGAGGGCAATTTCCCTGACACTTATGAGGCTGATACCTACGACAATAGAGACATTATAAAAGATGACCCTGAATCGGAGCATCTAATCGACCAATTCACTCAAGCAATACGCGAGGCCGGCAGCAAAATAACCGTTAAGGAGTTCACGTCACAGTCTGCAGACCGTGAAAAGACTTTGAAGGATTTTGCGTCTGGCAACCTTGAGGTTCTCACCTCAATGAAATGTCTTGATGAAGGCGTAGATGTGCCAAGAAGTGAGTTGGCAATCTTCTGTGCCAGCACAGGTAATCCTCGGCAGTTTATTCAGAGACGAGGTCGTATTCTACGCACCCATCCGGACAAGGATTTTGCAACTATTCATGATTTAGTCGTGATTCCTGAGGTGAGCCCTTCATCAGAAAGTTATAAGATGGAAAGGAGTCTTGTTCTCTCTGAATTATCACGCGTGAAGAATTTTGCGATGCTCTCCAAGAATCTCGATTATACAATCCAAGCCTTAGAACATACTCTTGAATATTATAAACTATCCCTCTTCTAATTCAACGTTATGGAATACAATTCGATTGGAGATAAGATGCTCCGCGCAGTCTTGCTCGACGAGAAGTTGATGGAATTCGGGGAATATGGCCCGGAAGATTGCCGTTCGCTTGCCCAGGCATTGGCATCAGACAACTGTATCGTTTGCGCCGTTGCACGTATTATCGACCGCGGTCGTATGAATGCAACAGAAAGTGAAATCTACAAAGAAGTCAGTGAATATCTAAAGAGAGCCATATGATTATCCAAAAAATAGAGATTCGTAACTTTCGCAGTTACTACGGCCTGAACACATTCGACTTCACCAACGGCCTTACCCTAATCATTGGCGACAATGGAGACGGTAAAACAACTTTCTTCGAGGCGCTCCAATGGCTATTCAATACCACTGTGGATACTGCTCACATTGAGAATTTCTCTGAGATGAGGAAGTCTGAACTCGAAGTGGGCGAATCAGATATTGTCTCTGTCTCAATTACTTTTGACCATGATGGTCACAAAGTGATAGAGAAGAGATTCCCTGTTGAGCGCTATGCCAAAGATAGATTTCGCGCATTAGACCAGGAGTTCCTCGGCTGGGAAGATCGTCAATCAGGTCGAGAACAAGTTGCTGGAAAGATTCTCGTCACTCGCTGTTTTGATGCATTCTTACAGAAGTTCAGTATGTTCAAGGGAGAGTCTGACCTCAATGTGTTCAACGATCCCAATGCTTTGCAACAACTGGTTGCCAAGTTCTCCGATTTGAGGGAATTTGACAAGTACGTGGCTTTTACTGAGGAGTTTGAAAACAAGTCATATAAAGCCTACACCAAAGAGTCCAAATCGGATGAAAAAATCTCCAAAGAAGTTGAGAGATTGGATTATCAGATGTTGGGTGTACGAAGAGACATCTCTATCGCCCAAAGGGAACTGAAAGAAAATGAAAGTGCAGCAACTCTGTTCCGTGGTAAGATTGAGGACTTAGAAAGACATAAGGACACGAGCGAAAAGTATACAGAAATCAAAAGTAGGATTGAAACGAAACGTGCTGAGGCCGCCCGTTTAAAGGGGGCCATCTCTGCTATCAATTTCAACCTTAGCCTCCTTGATCGGCTTTGGATTTTGTGCGCATATCCGCCCATTCTAAAGGAATTACAAACGAAAAGCGCTGCGTTCAGCAAGACTAAACGTGTTCAGAATGACCAGTTTGTGAAGGAGTTAGGCAAACGAGAGGGAAAGTTAGAAGCCATCAACGAACTTACGCAACTGGTTAACGGTGCCTCCAGAATGCCGTGGTACTTGCCTGGAGAAGCGGAAATGGAGGAAATGATTCACGACCACATCTGCAAAGTGTGTGGACGTGAGGCCCCTGAGGGGAGTGAGGCATATCGCTTTATGGTTGAGAAACTTGAAGAGCATAGGAAGCATGTTCTGGCCGAAGCTGAAGCACAAAAACCCAAGGAAGAAGAGAAAGAAGAATTGTTCGTGAACTCTTTCATTGAAGAAATCCATAATCTGAGCCTCAATCTGGGAGGATATAACGAGACGGAGATTACAGGTAAGGCGGGAGAGATTAGAGACCGGATGGAACTTGTTAATACTTATCAGAAGAAACTGTCCGATGTAGAAAAAGAGTTGGCCGAAATGGATGAGGAGAAAGCAAGAATTCTTATTCAAGCCGAAGGGGTTTCTGAGGAGATGCTCGACAAGTCTTTCCATGATTTGAAAGGGTATTTTGAGCAGCGTGGAAAAGCTGAAAACCGGGCAACCGAACTTCGTGGAAAGATTGAAGGTCTGGAGCAGAAGCGTAAGTATATTCAAGAACAGATGGACGCTTTGAATCCTGGCAAGGGACAGGTTATGGTCTACAAAAAAGTATACGAGGCTTTTGAACGCATCCACAACGCGTTTGTCGGTGCTAAAGAGCAGAATTTGACACTCTTCCTTACATCTCTGGAGGAACGAGCAAACGAGTATCTGTCACGCCTGAATGCCAGCGATTTCCACGGCATTGTTAGGCTGGTCAGGACTGCCGAAGAATCGGCTCTGATTAAGCTGTACAGTTCTAACGGTTCTGAAATCAGGAGGCCTTCTGGCTCTCAACAGACCACGATGTATATGTCGGTGCTGTTCGCCATATCCGACCTCACGACGCTAAAGAGGGAGGAAGATTATCCTCTTATCTTCGACGCTGCAACATCCTCATTTGGCAATGCTAAAGAAAAAGACTTCTACAACATTATTGATACCCTTAAGAAGCAGTGCATTATTGTCACGAAAGACTTCCTTGATAAGAATACGTTAAGGATGGATGACATCAATAAACTGACATGCTCGGTCTACCGCATCCAGAAAGCCGAAGGGTACAATAAGAATGACCTGTCCACCATCCGTACAACCGTAGTAAAAGTTAAGTAGTATGCAGAAGTTATTTGAATACTGGGCCGATCGTAACCCGTATTGGGAGATAAAATACGAAGATAACATTTTGAAGACCTTTAGCGACTACGGTAGAGGTTCGTCAGTCTTTCAAGAAGCACGAGGAAAAATCTTCGGTGCTGGTTATGAAGTATTAATCATAGCATTCTTCCTTGGGCTTTACAATAACAAGAGAAAACCCTTGGTCGGCGACTCTTCGAAACGGAAAGTTCTTGGCCAGCCAATCAAGTATTGGGGAAATCTTGACTCAAAACCAGGTCGTCAGGCATATCCGAACATCCGCAAGTATATGTTCGCGGCCTTGATTGCAAGGACAGATATAGACTTCATTGCCCTTGATAAAGGCGAAATGCCGATTAAGAAGGCAGTTGATGCGCTTATGCAAACGATGGAAGAGTATATAAACTGGGGATTGGACTACATATCGGAAAAGATGGAGGATAACCCGAATTACTTCTTCAAGGAAACTGCTTTCCTACGCCAGTTTATTGACCTTCTTCCGATGGAGGCTATGGCTCAAAAAGTCGACTTGGAAGCGGAAGGGGATGACGATGCCCCCGAATCTCTGGATTAAGGTTAAACTTTTGGTTTCGATTTGTTTATAGTGAATCGCACCGTATGGACCAGACCAAGATAACCAAACTCCTTCGCTTGATGAAACTATTGACCGGTAATGTGAGCCGGACAATAGACCAGCTCTCCGTGGAGATGGGTATTACACCGCGGACCATATACCGGTATATTTACACTATCCGAGAATCGGGGTTTGTAGTGAATAAGCTTTATGGAAACGTCTATGCGATGGGAAAGGTTGGTCGGGGTATATCGGATTTCAATAAGTTAATCTACTTTACCGAGGAGGAGGCCTATATCGTCGCTAAGATGATTAACGGCATCGATAACAACAATGTACTCAAGAGGGACTTACAGCGTAAACTAGCAAGCATTTACGATAGCACCAGCATCGCAAATTTTATTGATAATACCGCCACTGCTGCAAATGTGGAGACTCTTGCTGATGCCATCAAGCGCAGAAAACAAGTCGTCTTGAAGCATTACGAGTCTGCCCATAGTGACGAAGCCAAAGATCGTAGGGTAGAACCGATCGAGTTCACAACCAATATGATTGATATCTGGGCTTACGATGTCGAAAATGCCGAAAACCGTATGTTCAAAGTGGCCCGAATCCAAGAGGTGGAGGTGACCGATGATGACTGGGCCTTCAAGTCAAAGCACAAAGTCCAAAGGCCCGACCTTTTCAGAATGACCGGTAGTCTTAACGAGATCGTCTCCCTTCAACTCGACACTCGAGCAAAAAGTCTTCTCTTGGAAGAATTCCCTTTGGCTGAAAAGGAGCTCCGTCGTGAAAATGGTAAATGGATACTGACCACAAGGATTAATAGTTTGGAAGGCGTAACTCGATTCATTTTAGGTCTTGCGGCCGACATAAAGATTCTAGAAGGAGAGAATCTTCGAGATTATATCCGAAAATATGATGAACAGTACATCCAAAATCTTTGATCCCTCCTTCGCCGAAAGTTGCCCGCCTGCGAGCAACTTTTTTTGATACATTTTCGGCAAAAATGGGACATTTTTTGGGCCACTTTTAACGAAAAATCCCTCACAGAGTGCTCTGTAAGGGATTTTGGCGGAGAGGACGAGATTCGAACTCGTGGTACGCTTGAGACGTACGTCGGTTTAGCAAACCGGTGGTTTCAGCCACTCACCCACCTCTCCAGTGGTACTTGGCGGAATGGTTTAGTCAAACCTTTCTTTCAGTCCGGACTGCAAAGATACAAAAATTAATTGTATTGCAACAAATGGCAGTCAGATTTTGATTCACTCGGCCTTAGAACGCCTTGGCAACCTTTCCGAGGTCAGCTCCGAAGACTTCGCGGGCCACGATGGCAAGGTCCTCGAAGGAACCTTCCAGATGGATCGTGTACTGGGTATGGGTCAACTTGCCACCAGGGACAAGCGGGGCTCCGGGAGAAGAGGTCTCGATCTCATAGAAGGGGCCCATGATGGTGCCGGTCTCGGTCGGGCCGTCGTTGTAGGAATTGATCACGTCTCCGCCGAAGGGATCCTCCTGAGGCCCCCACTGGCCGTTGACATAGTCATTCTCCCCTTCAGGGACGGTGTACTTGAGGATATTCAGTACACCGGCCTTTGAGTCATAGCTGCCGCAGATGTCCTTGGCACTGCCGGAAGGAAGGCCGATCTTTGCACGGTACTCGCCGTCGATCTTGAAATAGATCATCCCGTCCTCGACGATGAGACGGTCGGAAGGGACCTTCCCGAAATATTCATCATTTACGATGCGTCCTTCGAAATCCTCGTTGTAGGGGATGAATACAGTCGTGGTAGGGGTAGGGTTGAAGGTACCCAGGAGCCAGACGGAGGGCATGCCGGTCTCCTTGGTCCAAGCGCTGGTGCCAAGGTTCTCGAGAGTATTCTCCGTGCCGTAGGCGACTGAATGCACGCTCGCTGGAATTTTGACGCCGAGGAGATTCTCGAGGGCTGTTTTGTCCAGAAGCTTCACTGCCCTGCGGACTCCGATCTTGAACTCGTTGCCGGAGGCGTTGTTGAGGGCACAGGTCTTCGTGAAGACGGCCTCAGTGTCGGAAGAGGATTCTATGTCGAATGGTTCCGAATCGATGAAGGCGGGAACCTTCCAGTTGGCGTAGACCTGCTCATCGCCGGGCTTGAAATACCAGGAGAAGGGACCGCCTTCGGGGCCGATCCAGAAACGTTCCTCTCCTCCGAAAGGATTGAACTGGGGATTGACCAATCCCTCGGACACGGCCTTGTAATTGATCCAACCATAGCTGACCCCGCCACGGCCTCCGGCAGTTGAGGTCATAACACGCCCCTGGAGGGCAGGGACCACCAGGACCCTGGCCTGCCCGTCAGCACTCGTCAATTCGAGAGGCTGGAACTTGGAGGAGGCGAAGAACTCCACATCGTAACCGTAAGTTCCCATTTCGTCAGTCTTATCGTTGCAAGCAGTGCTCCCCGCGATGAGGATCACCGCCAAGAATACTTTAATAAAAATTTTCATAACCGGTTATTTCTTGTCGGCGAGCATCTTGATGAAGTAGCCGCCAACTACCGAACGGGCCTTGAAACCTCTGTGGGTAGGCTTGTCTGTGAACACCCAGTCTGACATCGGGACCCGGTCGACAGTCTCGTTCATGAACTTGTGGACCGGCTTCACGAATGACTGGAATTCCTCCATATTGTCAGAGAGTGTGGCGGTCCACATTATCCAGTCGGTCTTGGTGTAGGTCATGCGGTTGTCCAGGGGTAACCCGTAGATGTTTGAAACCTTGGGATAATAGGCCAGTTCTTTCCTAGCCACATCCTCCGGGAATATTCCCAGATCCAGAAGCTTGTCCCAGACGAGGTTGTACTTCTGGCTCCAGGTGTCGGGACGGTCGAAGGTGAGACGGAAGTGGTCGCCGTCATCAGCCATTTCCACCCATTTGGCAGCCATTTCCCTGGCAGCCTTGGTGTACTTTTCAGCCACGTCGGAATAACCGAGTTTATCCGCCATGTAGCCATAGGAAGCAATTCCGAGGATAGCCTTGACTGAGAGGTTGACGTTGTGGGCGAAGCGGCCTGCAAAGTCGTCGGTGCAAAGCTGGTCCTCGGGATCAAGACCGAACTGCATGAGATACTCGGTCCAGGTGGTGAGGGTCTCCCAGTGCTTCTTGGCATAGGAGAAGTCGTTCTCGTAGTGGCAGACGGCAGCAGTGAGGGTCAGCATGTTGCCACCTTCCTCGACAGGCATGTCGCCGCCGTAGGTCTGACCGTTGGCCAGGGGATATGTCCCTACGTCATGGGCAGGGAACGGCTTGGTCCACTGACCGCTTTCGCTGAAATAATAGATGTGATTCATCAAGCCTTCGGCGAGCTTGGGATTGTAGAGGAGGAAGAGCGGGGCGGAAGGATAGGTCACGTCTACGGTACCGATCGATCCGTTGCTGTTGTTCTCCTTCGAAAGCCAAAGCAGGTCGCCGTTGGGAGCTTCCACAAGCTTGTGGGCGTGGATAGCCTGGCGGTAAGCCAGGGCACAGAGTTCAGCATATTCCTTACCCCCGGCCTTGAGGGCATCGTTCATCATCTGGACGTCGAAGGCGGCGCACTTCTTCACGAGTGTAGGATATTCAGCAAGAGCGGACTGGAAGGCATCCTTGATGGTCTTCTTGCCGTCGCGGTTCCAATAGGGGCGGAGGTTCTCATGGAAGTATTGGATCGAGAATATGTCGTCGTAGCCGATCATGACCTTTCCGGAAGCCTTGGAAGCAGTTCCGAGGTCGCGGACTACCGCCATGCGGCCGGCAGCGTCATTGCCGGAAGTGCCGACAGATGAAACCTCTGCTCCGCCGATGAAAGCCTTGCGGAGGTCGGCGCCCGTACCTATTCCTACATTGGTTCCTTCCTTTTCGGAGACGAGATAGAAGTAACCCCAGTCGATGCGGCGGTCGTCACCCTTCTTGCCGAGGATGTCCTGCGAGAGGGTTCCGGCCTTGAGGTAGAGAAGGCCTCCGTCCTCTAAGCACTCGGAAGAGGTCTTCTGGTTGGCATAGTCGGCAGCCCAGAGCGGGGATGCCTCAAAATAGACCTGCACGTCGTGCTTCTTGCCGTCGTTGGCCTTGATGTCATAAGTAATATAATTGACAGGGCGGCTCACGAGGTCGAGGTTGTCAAGAAGGAGCGGAGCCATGAAAGTCAGTTCCAGGTCCACAGGACCGCAGGTGAAGCCATAGATCGTGCGGGTGGGTTGGACGTCGGCGAAGTTCTGGACTGCAGTCTTCGTGAATATGGGTTCTGGCTTCTGACGCTTGATGATCCCGAACTGGGGCTGGAGATCGCCTTCGGCCTCGGCCGTGTTGACCGAGAGGACGTTCTCCTCCTTGAGGGATTCTACCGCAGCCTTGGGAAGGGCGGAGAACAGGTCCATGTAGGCCCTCTTTCCCATCCTCGCCACGCGGATATCATTGAAATAATATTCAGTGCCGGTGTTGCCTCCGTAGACCATGAACAACTGCTCCCCTTCTGCAGGTGCCTCGATGGCGACGTTCTTCGTCATCTTTCCGCTCCATGGTTCATCTGAAGGAAGGATCCATGAATATTCACCATCCTCCGCACCGAGGAAACGGTAAGTCTCTCCGTCGACCTTCAGGACTCCTATGAGAGGGAATTCCTTGCCGGTCCAGTGCTGGACTGGATTATCATACAGATGGTCGGCTGCCGACCAGGCGCTGGTGTTGGGATCGATCGAGACCAACGGATAAGCAGGAGCACGAAGGGTGTTCACTACCCTTTCCGCCTCCTGGGAGCATGAACACAATAGCAACGCTGCGGCCAGGCCGCAAATAACAGTCTTGAATTTCATATTTCGATATGATTTTTAGTCCTTACACAAAAATAAACAGAAATTGCTAAATTTGACATAATAACCATAAAAATAGTCTCGAGACAAAAATGAAACTGAAAACATTGATTCTCACTGCCGCTGCTGCTATCCTTCTGCCGCTTTCGGTCTCAGCCCAGGAAGTACAGAGCCGCCATGCAGTTCCAGGACACCGTTACCTAAAGGAGTATTGGGGAAGGTCAGAGCTATACCTGCAGCACCAGGCCTATTACATGCTTGACCTGGCAGACCGCTCACTCAACATGAACCCTCCCACCCAGAAGATGAACCTCCAAAGGGAGATGGCCCTGCTGATGATTGACGCCGTCACTCATGAGCCCGCACCGATCGAGAATCCTGCAGTCATAGATTTCTTAGGCAAGAGGATGAATCATGTAATTGAAGACCTCAACAAACCCTTCACGAAGAAAAAGGATGTCAGGGTCTACAAGCTTTACAACTGCGGCATACTCTTCCGCACACGTGACATCACCATCGCCGTCGACCTCAACGGTCGCGACGGCAAGCTCATTCCCGACGAGATCATGGAGCAGATCGTGGACAAGGTCGACGTCCTCTTCTACACCCACAACCACTACGACCACATCGACCGCAACGTCCACAACATCTGCCACAAGAAGAATGTCCCGATCTACGCTACCGACGAAGTCTTCAAAAACGACGCTAAGGTACACCACGTCCGCTTTGACGACCTGCACACCTTCGAGATCAATCACCCGAAGGGCAACCTGACCGTGAACGTTCTTCCCGGCCACCAGGACGCCCTCCAGAACAACATCTGGATCGTCACCCTACCCAACGGCAAGGTCGTGGGTGCCACCGGAGACCAGTGGCAGGACGATGGTTCTGACCTCAAGTGGCTGAAGGACATCCACCTCAGGCTCCCGAAGATCGACATCCTCGCAATGGACTGCTGGATCCACGACTATGACGAACATGTCGCAGACTTCAGCCCCAGGCTGCTCATCTCACAGCACGAGAACGAGATCGGCGCCCACGGTATCGACCACCGCGAGGCTTATTGGATGACCATTTACAAGAACACCCACTTCCATCAGAATCCCACTCCGTATGTACTGATGGCATGGGGAGAATGGTATGACTATAAATAGATTGTTATGAAAAGAGCATTATTCGCGGCAATCCTCTGCTCGCTTGTTTTGGTTTCCTGCGGGAAGACGGTTCCTGCCTCCGTTCCTGCACAGATCAAGAACGGAATCATCGAACTCAAGACACCTCCTCGTGCCCCTGGACAGACAAGTGCCCTGGGTCTTAAATGCGACCCCATCGAGACAGTCCGAATCGCCTTCGTGGGTGTAGGTGGCAGGGGTGCCAGCGCAGTGAAAAGGTACACCCAGATCGACGGCGTCCAGATCAAGGCTTTCTGCGATCTCAAGCAGGACCGGCTGGACCTCTGCCAGAGTTATCTCAAGGAGGCAGGACTTCCGGAAGCCGACACTTATCTGGGAGAAGAGTCCTACAAGGATCTCTGTGACAGGGACGACATCGATCTCGTCTACATCGCCACCGACTGGCTGGACCATGTTCCGATCTCAGTCTATGCAATGGAACACGGTCACCATGTTGCCGTGGAGGTTCCCGCCGCAATGACCATAGACGAATGCTGGCAGCTTGTCAACACTTGCGAGAAGACCCGCCGCCACTGCATGATGCTCGAGAACTGCTGCTACGACTTCTTCGAGATGTCGGCACTGAATATGGCCCAGCAAGGCCTTTTCGGTGAAGTCTACCATGTGGAAGGCGCCTACATCCATTTCCTTTCCGAAGGTTGGGACAAGAGTGAGACCTGGAGGCTTGACTACAACATGGAGAATCGCGGGGACAACTATCCCACCCACGGCCTCGGTCCAATCTGCCAGGTACTGAACATCCACAGGGGCGACAAGATGGACTATCTCGTGGCCATGGACACCCCGTCCTACAACGGAAAGGTCTCAGCCAAGAAGTTCAGGGACAAGGATTACTGCAAGGATGGTGACCACACTATCAGCCTGATCCAGACCGAGAAGAAGAAGCTCATCGAGGTCCAGCACAATGTCTACGCCTACAGGCCATATTCGAGGATGTACCAGCTGACCGGCTCCGAAGGCTTTGCCAACAAGTATCCTCAGCAGGGAATTTCCATCAAGGGCCTGAACGGACACAACTATGTCTCCCAGGAAGTCATGGACTCCCTTCTGACTGCCTACAGGCCTAACTTTGCAAAGGCCATCGAGGAGAAGGCCAAATCAGTCGGAGGCCACGGTGGAATGGACTACATCATGGACTACCGCTTGATCTACTGCCTGCATCACGGACTGCCTCTGGATGAGGACGTGTACGATGCTGCCGAATGGTCGGCAGTCCAGGAACTCAGCAGGATCTCGCTTGAAAACGGATCCATGCCCGTTCGTTTCCCTGACTTCACCCGCGGTGACTGGAACGTCGTCGACGGCTTCCACTACGCCCAGTAATCCGGCTGGCGTCTCACAGAAACCAATGATTATTAAGTGATTATAGAAAACGCATAGATAAATTATCTATGAGTTTTCTGTAATTTATTAACTATGAATAACTTCCGAAAAACGGGGCTATTCGAGGTTCTATTCGGCGACAGGACGGATGTCCAGGTTCAGCTCATCGAGCTGGGCCTGGTCAATCTCTGACGGGGAATCGATCATCACGTCGCGGCCCTGGTTGTTCTTCGGGAAGGCGATGAAGTCACGGATGGACTCCTTGCCGGCGAAGAGGGCGCACACGCGGTCGAATCCGAATGCGAGGCCTCCGTGGGGCGGAGCGCCGAACTGGAAGGCGTGGATGATGAAGCCGAACTTATATTCAGCTTCCTCCGGTCCGATTCCGAGAACTTCGAACATCCTCTTCTGGACGTCGGCGTTGTGGATCCTGATGGAACCGCCTCCGAGTTCGTTGCCATTCAGCACGAAGTCGTAAGCGTTGGCGCATACCCTCTCGAGATCTTCTTTCTTGTTGCTGTTGAACCAGTCCATGTGCTCCGGCTTAGGGGCGGTGAAAGGATGGTGCATGGCGTAGAAGCGGCCGTCCTCCTCGCTCCACTCGAGCAGCGGGAAGTCTACGATCCAGAGCGGTGCGAACACCTTCGGATCCCTGAGGCCGAGCCTGCCGCCCATTTCAAGGCGCAGGACGCCCAGCATGGTCTGGACCTTGCGCTTCTGAGAGCCGCTCATTATGAATATGATGTCACCTATCTTGGCCTCGGCAGCCTCGGCGATGACCTTGAGCTGCTCGGGGGTGTAGAACTTGTCGATCGAGGACTTGACGGATCCGTCGGCATTGAGCTTGATGTAGATCAGGCCCTTGGCGCCTACCTGAGGTCTTTTGACCCACTCCGTGATCTCGTCGATCTGCTTGCGGGTGTACTCAGCTCCGCCGGGCACTGCGATAGCGCCCACGTAGGCGGCGTCATCGAGGACGGAAAAGCCGTTGCCCTTTACCTTGTCGGTAATCTCGTGGATGGCCATCCCAAAACGAACGTCGGGCTTGTCGGAACCGTACTTGTCCATCGCGTCGTACCAGCTCATCCTTGGCAGCGGGTCGGGAATGTCCACTCCGATGACATTCTTGAACAGGGTCCTCATCATGCCCTCGAACATATTCAGGACATCCTCCTGCTCCACGAAGCTCATCTCGCAGTCGATCTGTGTGAACTCAGGCTGACGGTCAGCGCGAAGGTCCTCGTCCCTGAAGCAGCGCACGATCTGGAAGTAGCGGTCGTAGCCGGCAACCATAAGGAGCTGCTTGAAGGTCTGGGGAGACTGGGGAAGGGCGTAGAACTGGCCGGGGTTCATCCTGGAAGGGACCACGAAGTCGCGGGCTCCTTCAGGAGTGGACTTGATCAGGTAAGGGGTCTCGATCTCCATGAAGCCTTTGGAATCAAGGTAGTTGCGTACCTCATGGGCCATCCTGTGCCTCAGGGCAAGGGCGCTCTGGAGCGGGCCGCGCCTAAGGTCGAGATACCTGAATTTCGCCCTGATATCCTCACCGCCGTCACTCTCATCCTCGATGGTGAAAGGAGGGGTGACTGACTTGTTGAGAATATTGATGGATTCGAGCTTGATCTCAATGTCACCCGTAGGCATCTTAGGGTTCTTGCTCTGGCGCTCCACAACCTCTCCGGTTGCCTGGATGACGAATTCACGGCCAAGGGATGTGGCTGTCTCAACAAGGGATGCCTCGGCGTCGGCTTCGACGACCAGCTGGGTGATTCCATAACGGTCCCTCAGATCGATGAATGTCATACCGCCGAGTTTCCTGGACCTCTGGACCCAACCTGCAAGGGTCACCTTCTGTCCGACATTGGCGATGCGGAGTTCTCCGCAAGTGTGGTCTCTGTACATATCTGGTTTTGTTATATTTCTTACAAGACTGCAAATTTAACAATTTATGTCCAACCTTGATAGAAGAAAATGAGTTATCTTTGCGATATGGAAGTTCGAGCGAAAAAGGCACTTGGTCAGCATTTCCTTACTGACCAGAGCATAGCGAAGAGAATTGTCGACGCCCTCCAAGGCTCAGATGCCCTTGAGGTCGGCCCCGGCATGGGAGTCCTTACGCAATACCTGCTAAAGCAGAACTGCGTCAGCGCATCTACCACCTTGCACCCCCAAGGGGGACTGAGGGGCGTTCCCCTCAGACTCCCTGAGTCGCAGAGCTCCGAATCACCAGAGGAAGCGGTCGAGCCCCACGAGATGGCAACGACGGCCCGTCACCTTAAAGTCGTCGAGATTGACAAGGAGAGTGTGGTTTATTTGAAGAAGCATTTCCCGGCGCTGGGCGATGGGCTGATTGAAGGGGATTTCCTGAAGATGGACCTTTCTGGCCTGTTCCCCGGCCCGTTCTCGATCATCGGCAACTTCCCCTACAACATCTCCTCCCAGATATTCTTCAAGATCCTCGACAACCGCGACCTTGTCCCGGAAGTCGTCTGCATGATCCAGAAGGAAGTCGCCGAACGCATCGCGGAGAAGCCCGGCACAAAGACCTACGGTATCCTCTCCGTCTTCCTCCAGGCCTGGTACGACATTGAATATCTTTTCACGGTGGGCCCCGGAGCCTTCAACCCTCCGCCCAAGGTACAGTCTGCTGTCATCCGCCTGACGCGCAACTCACGCACCTCCCTGGGCTGTGACGAAAAATTGTTCCGTACCGTCGTCAAGACTGCCTTCGGCCAGCGCCGCAAGACCCTGCGCAATTCCCTCAAGCCTATCTTGGCCAATAAACAGTCACGGTTGTGCAATCCTAGCGAGCAATCGCCGGATTTCCAACCTGAGCTAAGCCATGGATCTGTCGAAGGGCGAAGCCAAGGATCCCCGGGATCCATCACCTCCGACCCGATCTTCGACCTCCGTCCCGAACGGCTCAGCGTCGAGAACTTCATCTCCCTCACCCTCCGCCTGCAGTAGTATATCACTAGGTATTACTAGGTTTTACTAGCCATTGCAAGCCATTGCCATCCGGACATATTGCCGTCGCATCTTTCCGCAACCGGCAATGTTGACTTTTCCCCAAAAGCCACCCACCCCCGTTTTTCATAAGTAGTTTACGGTTAGCCGATTACAGAAAACGCCTAGATAAATTACCTATGCGTTTTTCATAATTGCTTAATAATCACAAACTTCCGTAAAACACCGCTTTGTCATCCCCTTGTTTGATCGGAACATCATTCACTTTTTACCATTCGCGACTTCATCGCCCTCACCCTCAAGCTGCAGTAATATATTGCCAGGTTTTGCCTGGCATTACTAGGTATTATTAGGTATTACTAGGTTTTACCAGGTATTGCTAGGTATTGCCAGGTATTACCAGGTATTACTTAGGTATTAGTAGGTACTATTAGCCATTGCCGGCCGGACATACTGCCGTCGCATCTTTCCGCAACCGGCAATGTTGACTTTTCCCCAGAAGCCACCCACCCCCGTTTTTCACAAGCAGTTCACAATTAGTCGATTACAGAAAACGCCTAGATAAATAACCTATGCGTTTTTCATAATTACTTAATAATCACAAACTTCTGTAAAACACCTCTTTGTCATCCCCCTGTTTGATCGGAACGTCATTCACATTTTTCCATTCGTGTGGGCTCAGATGAAATGTCATCCGTGTCTTCCCTCCGTTTGATTCAAATGAAACGCCATTCCTGTCTTTCCCTTCGTTTGGGTTTAGATGACACGTCATTCGTGTCTTCCCTCCGTTTGGACTAACACGAAATTTCACTCGTTTCGTTTCTTTCGCTTAGGCTTGTACGAAACATCATTTGTCTATTTCACTTCGCGTGGGCTTGGGTTAGAAGTCATTCGCGTCTTTTCCTTCGCTTGGGCTTGGGATGATAGACATGGAGCAGGGTGCCGGCAATGAAAGGTGACATGTGCTGCGTCCTGATCAGACTGTTACACATTTTCAGCCTCTCTTCGTAGCTCAGTTTAAGTACTTCTTTCGGATTGTTAAAACCATAATCATCAATCAGAGAATGGATCAGAGTGGGATAAGGCTTATACGATTTGTCTGAATATTCCTCACTGATGTCATGCTCGCTGCCTGTATTTGAATCAAAGGCTATAAGCATCGTCTCGAACGATCCATAGAGCTGAATAACCTTTTCGTAATCAATAACTTTATACTTGACTATCACATAATTGACAAACTGATTGGCCTCATCAGGGGACAGCTTGGAAAAGCATTCCCTAAGGAAGTCATAATTCAGATAGCGGCCGCTCCTGAACATACAGTTCACCTGCAGGAGACATTTTTTCATCTGCTTTGAAGCCTTTCTCACTACTAGTTTCTCAGAGTAAGGGCAATCTGATTCAGCATAAAAAAGGAAATTCCATCGGTAGTCCAGAGCCCTGGCCGACAGTTGTTTCTCGACTGGATTGTTATTCAAATAGGCCGTGGCTTCTCTCTGCTTCTTGCCACCAATCTTATTCGACAATCCATAGACAGGCTCGAAGACGCGTCCTTTGATCCCGACTTCACTGTTGAATTCCCTGGCATAAGTCGATTCGAACTCCCTTTGGAAATCAGAGACATCATCATGGGATCCGGCCGATAGAGTCAAATGGTAATGATTGTACATGCACACAACACCAAGAACAGTAATGTCATACTTGTTCTTTTTGGTGTAGAGCACCGTGTAAAAAACGAGGATGTCTTTTATTGAATAAAAGATCACGGACATGTTGATCCCCCGCTGATAGATGTGGGCTATCCCACGGCTGTCGTACTTGATTGTCCTGGACATGTGAAGTTCTTCTTAATAGTTTAGTACACCTAAGGTAAGCAAATTAATCTGTTGCGAAAAGTGTTTTTCGCAAGTGGTTTACAACCAGATAATTACAGAAAACGCATAGATAATTTATCTATGCGTTTTCTGTAATTACTTAATAATCATCAACTTCCGTAAAACAGGTGTTGCCTGAAGATATTCAGTACGGAGCTGCCTGAAAAACAGGAGTTATCTGAAGATATTCAGCATGAAGCTGCCTGAAAGCAGGTGCTACCTGAATATGTTCATGACCTGGACGCAGGCGCGGGCATCATGCATGGGGAACATCCTGAATGCTATGGTGTCGGTTGTGTCGTTCAGGTGATCCTTTATGTAGTCCCAGATCCTGAGGGCGTAGTCTGCGCCTTCGGGAACGCTTTGATATTTCCAGGCGCATAGATTGGCTATAAGAGACTCAGCCTGTACCCAGGGAATCATCTGGCTGTCAATAGCTCCGTCCACATCCTTGCCAAAGGCCACGTAGCCCTCTCCCATGAGTCCGTCCATGCCTGCCTTGTAGAGTTCCAGGCAGACATCCTTGACATGGTTGATCGCGTCGATGTCCTCAATCGCATAGGCCGCATCCAGGATGGCCCAAGAGGCCTCGAGATCAAGTCCGAACATACAACCTGAAGGGACGGGATTCCAGTCCTTGGAGAAGCGCGGCTCGATGTGGCCGGTCGCTGAATTGAAGAATTCCGAGACCATCACGTCAAGCAGGTCAGCTATTACTCCACGAAGAGAAGCGTCTCTCCAGACACGGTACAGGTTGGAGTAGCTTTCCAACAGGTAGAGATGCGAAACTGCCAGCCTGGATTCATCCTTGACAGTGAAATCACGTGAGAGAACCTCACGGTAACCTCCCAGGGTCAGGTCGTGGAACTCCTTCTCGACTATCTTGTAGAGGTTGATCGCCTGCTTGAGGGATTCCTCGTCTTTTGTGGCTCCGTAGAACTCACTCAGGGCATATATTGCCAGAGCCTGATTGCTCAGGAGGGCATCAGTGTCCTTCTTTTCACCCCAGGAATCAACGTAGGCAAAGGCCCCGCCGTACTTGTGGTCTATGAAATGCTGGATGAAATAGTCCTTGCCATTCATAGCAGGCATCAGGTATTCCTTCTTACGGAACATCCTGTAGGCATTGGAGAAAGCCCAGATTATCCTTGCATTGAGTTGTTCCTCCCTGTCGGCGTCCTTGTCAGCGGCAAGCCCCTCGGCGATCTTCCCATAGAAGCCGCCGCGGGGGTCCTGCATGCCTGACCAGAATTTGAGGATGTCCCATTCGAGGACTTCCTTTACCTCCTTGATCAGAGTATCAGTCCTTCCTATCATGACAACAGTATTTACATTCTACAGTGTCTTGATGTGGATGTTGCGCCAACGGACCTTGATGCCGCCACCGTCATGGATCTGCAGGCAGATCCTGCCGCGACCCTTACCGATAGCCTCGTCGGTGATGTCGGTCATGGGCTCACCGTTGAGCCAGGACTGGAGATGGTCGCCCTCAAGACGGATCCGCATGGTGTTCCAGTCACCGTACTTGATGATATTCTCTTTCTCATCCGGAATCTGGTAGAGCCAGCCGCGGCCGTAGGACTCATAGACTCCGCCAGTGTCGTTTCCTGGAGGAGCCACCTCGACCTGCCATCCGTTGACCTTCACGCCCTCGGGAACGATGGAACGGATGAACACGCCGGAATTGCCGTCGGACTCCTGCTTGAATTCAAGGGTAAGGTCGAAGTTGTAGTAATATTCTGTAGTACCGAAATAGCCATAGGCCTTGTCGGGACCGCTCTCGCAGACGAGATAACCCTCATCGTCGACGTACCAGAGTTCGGTGCCGTAATTGACCCAACCGGTCAGGTCCTTGCCATTGAAGAGGTCTTTCTCCACGGGCTCAGGATCAGGCAGTTCCTTGATCTTGATGTTACGGAACCAGGCAGGATAGCCATGGTCCTGGAGGCAGATGTGACCGGTGGGGGACATGCCGTACTCAGTACAGTCAGCCCACTTGCCGGCAGCCTTGCGTGCGAACCAGTCCTCGCTCCATGCATCGAACTCGACAGTCACCTTTCCGTTCAGCAGGTAAGTCACATGGCCGTTGTCAAAGATGATCTCGCTCTGGTTCCACTGGCCAGCAGGCTTGAGATTACGGGTCTCGAAATCAGGAACATACATCGCATAGTCGACACCGCACCTCTGCCAAGGCTCGAGGACGTAGCCATCGTTCATCTCTGTAAAGTTATCATCGTCGATGAGCTGGTACTCGGGACCGGTGACATAAGGCACGTCAAAACACTTGCGCTCCACGACATGATACATCATGCCGCTGTTGCCGCCCTTGCTGATCTTCCATTCCCACTTGAGATGGAAGTTCGTGTATTCCTTGTCAGTGACTATGTAGCCGTTTTCGTCGCTTCCCTGGCCTTCGGCCTGGATGGTGCCGTCAACCACGGTCCAGGGTCCAGTGAGGGACGTTCCGTTATAGTCTCTCCAACCCTCCAGCGTAGTTCCGTCAAACAAGAGCTGCCAGCCCTCGGCCTCCTCCTGGGAAGTCAACGTGTTCTGTTTCGGAGCGCAGCTTGCGATCGTGAGGGCCGCAAGGAGCGTCGCTCCGGTCCAATAAATCAACTTTTTCATATTCATAGTGTTATAAAATGTAACAATTATTGTCAGATGGTCATCAGACCCATAATGAGCAGGAACAGCAGGATAAGCAGGACGACTGACACGGTCACGCAACCGCAGCCGCAGCCTATTCCTTTCTTGGCTCCTTCGGTAAACCCTTTCTCTCCTTCGCCGCTGTGCGAAAGTACAAGGCCGATAAGGCCGCCCACAAGGGCACATGTCAAGATGAATTTCAACATAGTGAACAAATTTAATACTTTTCCGGACCATTTTCAATAGTCCAGTCGAATTGTTATATTTGTGAAAACCATATTAAACTATATCAGCTATGTTCACAAAGGAAGTATATATCGCACGGCGCAAGACCCTTGTGGAAAAGATGGGTCAATGCGCACCTGAAGGAAAACGTGGCATAGCCCTTTTCGTGGGCAATGTCGAAGCTGCCGCCCAATACAAGGATAATCCCTACAAATTCAGGCAGGACTCATCCTGGCTCTACTATTTCGGAATCGATGAGCCGCGTTATGCAGCCATCATCGATCTCGACAACGGCGAGGAAACAATCTTCGCGGACGACGTCGAGATCGGAGACATCATCTGGATGGGTCCCCAGCCTTCCGTAGCCTCCAAGGCCGCCCTAGTAGGAATAGACAAGTCCGCCTCCTACGGTTCCCTCAACGTGGCGGTTACAAAGGCCCTTGCTACTGGCAGGAATATTCATTTCCTTCCTCCGTCCAGGTACTACAACACCATGAAGTTGGCCTCGCTGGTCGGAATCCCTGAAGAGGACGTCTGCAAGGTGGCACCAATAGAAGAGAACGGCGGCCGCCACGCCTCCGAGGAACTCGTGAAAGCTGTAATCTCGATGAGGCTCGTCAAGGAAGCCTGCGAGATCGAGCAGCTCGACGATGCCGGGGCCCTCGGACAGGAGATGCACACGGTGGCCCGCAACAGCATCAAGGTCGGAATCATAGAACAGGAGATTGTCGGAAAAATGGAGGCCTGTGTGCTTGCAAAAGGCTGGGGAGTGTCCTTCCCCACCATCCTGACCCAGCACGGGGAGACACTCCACAACCACCTCCACGACAAGGTGGTAGAGCCGGGCAAGTTGATGGTGATCGACGCAGGTGCTGAGAACAACATGCACTACGCATCCGACTTCACCAGGACATATCCCACTTCCGGTAAGTTCACCAAGAAACAGAGGGACATCTACCAGATAGTCTGCGACTGCAACGAGCTGGCTTTCAAGCTGACTAAGCCCGGAGTGGCTTACAGGGACATCCATCTCGCCGTAGCCAGGCTGATGCTCGAGGACCTCAGATCCCTGGACATCGTACGCGGCAACCTTGACAACATGGTTGCAGAGGGTATCGCCGGCCTGTTCCAGCCTCACGGCCTGGGGCACAACATGGGCCTGGACGTCCACGATATGGAAGACCTCGGAGAGAATCTGGTGGGCTACGATCCGGACCAGAAGCGCTCGACCCAGCTTGGCCTGGGCAGCCTCAGGATGGCCCGCAAGCTCGTGCCCGGCAACGTGATTACAGATGAGCCTGGAATATATTTCATTCCAGCTCTGATAGAGAAGTGGAAGAGCGAAAAACTCGACAAGGGATTCGTCAATTACCACAAGCTCGAAGAATACTACGACTTCGGAGGCATACGCCTCGAGGACGATGTGCTCGTGACAGCTGATGGTGCCCGCAGGACCGGACCAAACAGGCTCCCGATCCAGCCTGACGATGTAGAAGCTGCTATGGCATAGCAGCCTGTCTGCCTCCCTTAAGTGCTCGGCACGAACAAACAACAGAATGTCAACAATAATCATCATCCTGGCCGTAGTGGCCGGAATCATAGGAATCGCCGGAAGCATCCTCCCGGGCCTTCCCGGTCCCCCGGTCAGCTGGGCTGGCCTTCTGATCCTTTACATCTGGGGCAGCGGCACCAACGGAGCCGGTGAACCGATTTCCACCAGTTTCCTGCTTATCTGGTTGGCTATCACCGTGGTAGTCTGCGTGATCGATTATGTCGTCCCGGCCTATTTCACAAGGGTCACCGGAGGCAGCAAGGTGGCCGGACGCGGTGCAATCGTCGGACTCATTGTCGGAATGCTTGTCCCTCCTGTGGGCATCATCCTCGGAACCCTTGCGGGGGCCTTCCTCGCCGAGTTCATCGTGTCCAGGAAGAGCGGCTGGCAGTCCACGAAATCCGCAGTCGGAGCCCTGCTGGGCTTCCTTTTCGGAACCGGGATCAAATTGATCGCCAGCGGTCTGATGATGTATTACATCATCGTCTACCTCAAATAATTGCTTTTTTATCGGAATATTCGTACTTTTATCGGATTTTAGGAAAAAACGCAGATGGCTGAGGGCAAAGGGAAATACTGGATAATCGGACTCATAGGACTCCTCGTGGGATTTTTTATCATGGCGGCTTTCGACACCACCATGAACAAGACATCCACCAACGAGTACTGCATGAGTTGCCACACTCATGAACAGGCAGACCTGGACTGGAAGAAATCCCCACACTACAACAGTCACAGCGGAGTCATGACTGACTGTGCAGCCTGCCACCTCCCACCTAAGGAGGACGGCTTACTGAAGTACTACGTCGTGAAATCCAGGATTGGGATCAAGGACCTGTGGGCAAAGTGGACCAAGGATCCCGAAGAGATCGACTGGGAGTCAAAGAGGCAGCTTGAGCACGCCCGCAAGATCGTCTACAACTCTTCCTGCGAGAAGTGCCATGTCAACCTGTTCCCTGAGGGAATCTCCGACGATGGCATCACCGCCCATCTCCACTACGAGGAGAACGCCAAGAAACTCGGCCTCGACTGCATCAGTTGCCACCTCAATGTCGGCCACTACATGCCCGGCTACGAACACAAGCGCCTTGAAGGCACGGTGATCCAGACGATCGAAGGCGATCCCTACGACAGTGCCGCAGTTGTCGATTCATTCGAAAACTTCACAGAAACCGTTCCCGGGACTACAGCAGCCATCAACATGATTGCTGTGCCTGGTGGCGAGTTCACGATAGGAAGTTCACCAAAGGAACCTTTCCACAAGGAAGATGAAGGTCCCCAGAAAAAAGTCAAGATTTCTCCGTTCTTCATGGGCGAGGTCGAAATCACCTGGAACCAGTTCTGGGCTTTCTACAATGAGACCATGTCGGAGGGCCGTACTCCTCCCGAGAAGATCTACGCCAACAACAACCGTCCTGACGTGGACGCCGTCAGCGGCCCTACACCACCGTTCGGTTTCCCCGACCAGGGATGGGGCATGGGTGAGCGCCCGGCCATAACGATGACCCATTATTCAGCGACCACCTTCTGCCAGTGGCTGTCTCTCAAGACCGGCCGCCACTACCGCCTCCCTACCGAGGCCGAGTGGGAATATGCTGCCAGGGGCGGTACCGAGACACCCTACTTCTTCGAAGGCAATCCGAAGAAATATTCAGAACAAGGGTTCATGAGCAAACTGAGGGGAGCTGACACTACGATGATCGCCCGCTATGTGGTCTACTCAGGCAACAGTTCCGGCAAGACCCAGGAGGCCAAGGCGGTACACGCCAATCCCTTCGGTCTTAAGAATATGCTCGGCAATGTCATGGAATATTGTTCCGACTGGTACGCCGAGGATGCATATTCAAAAATTCCGGATGGAGCACTCGATCCGAAGGGTCCCGAGAGCGGGAAGGAGCATGTGGTCCGCGGCGGAAGCTACGCCGACGACGCATCCCTGGTACGCTGCTCCAGCAGGGGACGGACTTACAACGATGACTGGCTTCGCACAGATCCCCAGAACCCCAAGAGCATCTGGTGGTATTCCGACATAAAGGGAGTCGGATTCAGGGTGGTCTGCGATGTTCCCGACAATGTAAACATCAACAAATAACATAAAACACACACAATCATGAGTGAGAATAAAATGGACAGAAGATCCTTCCTTGGCACCAGCGCCAAGATAGGAGTCGTCGGTGTCGTCGGAGGCAGCGCTCTGCTGGCTTCCTGCGCAAAGAAAGAACCCAAGGCAGTTGCCCTCAGGCAGCCTGGTGAGTATTATGTTCCCGAGCTTCCCGACAAGGCCATTGACGGAAAAGCCCTCAAGGTCGGTGTCATCGGCTGCGGCGGACGTGGCTCAGGTGCTATAATGAACCTCCTTGATGCAGCTGACGGGATCACCGTCACCGCCCTTGGAGACACCTTCGAAGACCGTCTCGTCAGCCTTAAGGACAAACTTAAGGAGAAGCGCAACCAGGTAGTCGCTGACGAGAATTGCTTCGTCGGTTTCGATGCCTACAAGAAGGTCATCGACTCCGGTGTCGACATGGTCATCGTCGCAACTCCTCCGGTGTTCCGTCCTACTCATTTCCAGTATGCTACCGAAAAGGGTGTCCACTCCTTCCTCGAGAAGCCTATCGCTGTCGACGCCAAGGGCTACCGCCTCATCATGGCCACCGCAAAGCAGGCACAGGCCAAGGGGCTGAGCGTTGTCTGCGGAACACAGCGTCATCACCAGCGTCCTTACGTCGAGGCTTTCCAGAAGATCCAGGAAGGCATGATCGGCGAGATCACCGGTGGTAACGTCTACTGGAACCAGGGCATGCTCTGGTACAAGGAGCGCCAGAAGGGCTGGAGCGACATGGAATGGATGATCCGTGACTGGGTCAACTGGAAGTGGCTCTCCGGCGACCACATCGTCGAGCAGCACGTCCACAACATCGATGTCTTCAACTGGATGTTCGGTTACAAGCACCCCATCAAGGCCACCGCTTTCGGAAGCCGCCAGCGCAGGATCACCGGCGACCAGTATGATTTCTTCAGCGTGGACTTTGAATATGAGAACGGAATCCACCTCCACAGCATGTGCCGCCAGATCGACGGCTGCTCCAACAACGTCAGCGAGTCCGTCCACGGAACCAAGGGCTATTGGAGCTCAGCAGACCACGCTATCCGCGACCTCCAGGGCAATATCCTCTGGCAGTTCAACAAGGAGGCTGCAGAGGCTGAGTTCAAGCAGCAGGATCCTTATGTGCTCGAGCACGTAGACTGGGTCAACCACATCCGTAAGGGCACAGCTCACGACGAAGCATCCGAGTGCGGAATGTCCTCACTCTGCGGAGTCATGGGTCGTGAGGCTGCTTACACCGGTCAGACCATCGAATGGGACACCATCAGCGCTGCTGATCTCGACTATCTCCCCGAGAAGCTCGAAATAGGTCCCATGGACATGAGCAAGTACACAGTTCAGGTTCCGGGTTCAGCCAAGTAAATTATGGATAGAAGATCATTCTTGATGACTTCGGCAACAGGAACGGCGGCTCTTGCCGCCGCTTCCCTTTTGCCGGGTTGTTCATCTTCAGCCTCCAAGGGAGGCAAGAAGGCCGTTTGTGACGTTCCCCTCAACATCTCCTTCCAGGAGGGCATAGCCCCCGGAGAGACCCTCGCCGAGAAACTAGACTTCATGGAGAACCTCGGAGTCGTAGGTTTCGAGCCCGGAGGACGCGGACTCAAGGGCCGTGTCTCTGAGATCAAGGAAGCCCTTAACGGACGCAACATCAAGGTGAGCGCAATCTGCGCCGGCTTCCAGGGTTTCATCCTTGCCGAAGATCCCGAAGTCAAGAACCTTTTCGACACCACCATGCGTGAGATTGTCGAGGCTGCCGGAGAACTCGGTTCCACCGGAGTCATCATGGTTCCCGCTTTCAACAACCAGACCCCCTGCAAACCTCACAACATGGACACCCGCAACTACCTTTGCGAGGAGCTCCACAAGCTTGGTGAGTTTGCAAAGGCCTGCGGCACGACCGTGATCCTCGAGCCCCTCAACCGCAAGGAAGCTTTCTACATGCGCCTCGTCGCCGATGCAGCAGCCATCGCACGCGATGCTGACAGCGAGGGCGTAAAGGCCATGGGTGATTTCTGGCACATGCAGGAAGAGACCTCCGACTACGGAGCCCTCATGTCAGCCGGAAAACAGTACCTCCAGCACGTCCATATCGCCAGCCGCGGCAATCGCAAGATGCCCGGTGAGAATGGTGAGGTGGATAACTATGTAGAGGGATTCAAGGCTCTCCAGCAGCTCGGCTACGACAAGTACGTGAGCTTCGAGTGCGGCTGCGGCGGAGACCGTGCCACCCTCGTCACCGCTGCCGTCAACCTCCTCCGCGCACAGTGGGAGGAAGCCAAAAGCTGCTGATGCTTGAAGGAGTAAAAGTCCTGGCCTTCGACGCGGACGACACCCTGTGGTCGAACGAGCCGTTGTTCAGGGAAGCAGAAAAGAAAGTCGCCGAGGCGCTATCCGACTTCGGCGACTTTCAATATATTTCCGATGAGCTCTACAAGGTAGAGTTCAAGAATATGGGTGACTACGGCTTTGGTGCGAAGGCGTACGTCCTTTCCATGATCGAGAACGCCGTCAACTTGACCGGGGGCAAACTTACCGGAGAACAAGTCATGTACATCATTGACAGCGGAAGAAGAATTCTTCGCAATCCGGCCACTCCTTTTCCCGGAGTAGAAGAGACCCTGGAGAAACTAAGCAAGGACGGACGCTACGAGCTGGTCCTGATGACCAAGGGAGAACTGCTCGACCAAGAGCGCAAAATCGCCCGGTCAGGACTGTCAAAATACTTCAGCCACATTGACATTGTCTCAAACAAGACTCAAAAGGAATATCTTGACCTCTGCGATCGGCTGAGGATCACCCCCAAAGAACTCCTGATGGTCGGCAATTCCTTCAAGTCCGACATCGAACCTGTCATCCAGCTCGGCGGCTGGGGAATATTCATTCCATCCGAGACCCTCTGGAAACTCGAGCACACCGAGGAGTATGACCACAGGAACCTATTCAAAGTAAACACGTTCGAAGATATTCTCAACATCCTGATATGACAGTGAAACGCATCTTAGTCCTGTTGGCCATGCTCATGGGCGGCAGCATGGCAATAGCCCAAGACGCCGACACATTGAAGTCCGGTTCCGAACGCCGTAGCAACCAGAACGTGATGCTGAACGCATCCTACGCATCGATCCCGAGGACGATCTCACTTGGCATTCCGGAGTGGGGAACCTATATCATGGATGACGGCCTTCCGGCATCCATGTTCAAGGATTTTTTCCCTGGATACCTGTCCTGGAGAAGCGGCCTCTCCACCGAGTCGATGCAGCTGACCCGCCTGGATGAGTCTGCGATCCAGCTTGGCACTACGGGCTTTTTCCCCATGTCCGTCTCAAAGGCCGGCGCGGACAAGGCCGAAGGGGCGGCGAAATACACCGCCAACCAGTACGGCCGCCACGAGATCGAACTGCACACTGCCTCGCCCTTAGGAAATGGATGGGGAATCGACCTTAACGTGTACCAGAGTTTCGACCGGGGGTCCAACCACCTGGACTTCACCACCTACCAGGAAAGGATACGGTTCTACAAGGCAGGAGTATCCAAAAAAATGGCCGACGGGCGGGGCCTTCTCAAGGCCACGTACCTGTTCATGAACTATCTGGACCTGACCGACCAGTACGGCCCGTTCATTTTCGTGGGAGACGGAAGCGTGAAGCCTTACGGCGACTTCCGGCTTGGAAGGGACCAGTATATTCCCGGAACGACTTTCTTTGAATATCTTGACATACGTGACGGGAAAAGGAAAAAGGGACGCTTTACCGAGGATCTTGGCATCCCCGTCCATGTCCTCACGGCTTGTTTCAACCGTTCCTTTGACAATGGGATGGAAATGGACTTGAGTTCCCGTCTGAGAATGAGCGACAGCAAGCAGAAAAGCACCTACCTCAACGGAATCACAGAAGTCGGGACAGGCGACGGCTATTCCTATCTCGACGGCACCCCCTACTCGGGCAACGTACAGAGCCGTTTTTTTATGTACGAGGATGACCACTACGATGAATGGCTCACGACAGTGCGGGTCAAGAGAAGCAAAAGGAAGCATTCATCGATCGCCGGAGCCAATTTCTGGTTCAATTGGAGCCAGGCCTCAACCATGACCTCCAACTTTGCCTATGAGGCCAGGAAAGATCCTGAAGCCCTTACATACAACGGGGAACTATATTACGTCCACAACACAGGTGCACAGTTCCTGGACGGATTCCAGAGTCGTCTGGCCCTGTTCGCCCAGGACGAATGGAGAGTCAAACAGAAGGTAAATGTCCACTATGGAATTAGGGCTGAATACAGCGGAATCAGCGGCAAGGCAGCCCACAATCTTGACGGGAAAGACAATAACAGCCGCTATAACGGCTGGACATTGGAGAGCCCCGGGGTGACCCTTACTCCCTTCAGGAGAAATGTAATCAACGGGGCAGCCACTTTGATAGGCTATTACAACCTCAACTCCCACTGTGGGGCGGAGATCAACGCCATTGCCTCATTGAACCACCCCAACCTGGGACAATACGGAGACTCGAGCGTCCCTTTCGAGGGCGCTCAACCCAGCTACATTCTCCGCGGAGGAATCAACTTCAAGAACAAATGGCTTGATTTCCAGTCACTTCTGACGTACTTAAAGCGCTCAAACAGCTATGAGATGGGCATGTGGACACATAAGCTGTCCCATGCTGCCGGAGGCTACCCTGCCGGCTACAATGAGACTGTCTACGTCAGCTCGCTCTACGACATGGAAGTTCTCGGATGGACTACCGACATGATCCTGAGCCCTTTCAAAGGGTTCACCTTCCATGGTCTGTTCACCTTCAGGATCCCGAGGTACCAGAACTACAGCTTTACACCAGTCTTCAGCGACGGGTACTCCGAGGAATATGATTTCTCAGGGAAGAGAATCACCAGCAGCAGCGGCACCGAGATCGAGTTGGAGCCTTCCTACGAGACAGGGAAATGGAGATTCTGGCTCAGCGCCCGCTATTACAGCAGACGCTACGTCAACATCACGAACACCCTCTACCTGAATCCCCGCTGGGAGACTTTCGGTGGTGTGGACTTCAAGTGGAACGAGCATTTGAGCCTGTCCTTGAACGTGGTCAACTTCCTGAATGTCACAGGGGCATCGGCCGGAATGCGGGAAGCCTCCCTGGCCACGGATATTACCCCCTACCGGAACTATCTCACCAGCGGCTCCTACATCAGGCCCTTCACTGTCGAGTTCAGCACCCTCTTGAAATTCTGAGGACAGCTATTTCATCCGGATTGTGAAACCGAAGGTGGCGGATGGATGGACCCTGTCTTCCTCGAGGGGGCTGGGACCGCAGCTGTTGCCTCCGAGGCCGAGGTCTGCCGCATCGAGGCAGAGCCAGGTGTCGCCAGGAGCAGGAAGGTCACACTGGTGGGCAGCCTGGACCATATCCACTGCTGAATAAGGCAGGGCGCTGACCGACATCACCGGGCGTCCGAAATCCGAATTCCTCAGGCTGTTCTCGGAAGCCTCGAAAAGGACTCCCCTGCCACGGCGGCCCGTAAGCGAAGCCCAGCGGACCTGCTCATGGTTGGCCATGTCCTGCGGTTTGGTGTAGTTGCCGACTTGCCCGGCCACTGTGGATGAATATATTCCTACGAAGGCATTGGTATAGCGGTCGGAATAGTTCTCGACAGGACCGCGTCCATAATAAGTGAAATCAGCGAGCGAGGAGGGGACCTGCATGATGTAGCCGAGGCGGCCGAGCACCTCATCCGGTTTGTCGGAGGTAATCCTGGAGCTGAGGGCGACATTGCCCTTACGGTCGACAGTCCAGACGACATGGGAAGTGAACTGCATCACGTCCTTCATGTCCTGGTCCTCTTCAATCACGCAAGTAGCGCTGGCGCTGGTTCCTACAAGATGTGCAGCATTGGGAGCCTTGGAGACGACGTCAAAGGAGATAACCACCGAGCCGTCTTTTTCTTCGACTTTCATTCCTGATGCACTATGGACAAGATTGTGAAGTCCCTGTGCAAACCATCCCTTGAACACCCATGCATCGTTGTTGACAAGAGCCCTGAAAGCATTCAGACGGGGGCCCTGACCGGGGACTATGACATCCTTGCGACGATACTTAAGACTCGCGATCGTACCCTGGGAGGGATCGAATTCAACCCTGAAGCGCGGGCCCTTTACAACCAGGTTGCCTGTCTTCCTGTCAGTGAAATGCTTGGGAGAGCGGGAGGATACGCTGGAGAGATTCTTCGTTTCACTCAGAATGACACTGTCAAGGGCAAGCTGGTCCTTGCAGACTTCAAAACCCTTGGAGGCCCAAGGCAAATCTTCCTTAAGGGCATAACAGACGTTTAGATAACACTCCCTGCCGGCAGGGATGTCGCCGAGATCTATCTGCCTGACAACTTTTTCGCGTGGACCTATTCCTGAAGCATCGAATGAGCCTGACCTGAGAGGTTCTCCGTCGACGATAAGGGTCCAGGTCGCATCATAGGTGCATGGCTCATAATAGTTCCTGTTGAACAGGCAGATCTCCGCCACTGATCCTGAAATCTTTACCAGGGAAGTGTTCAGGTTCTGATAGACCTTTTTCACTTCAAAGTATTGTGGCTTGGGAGAACGGTCGCCGTTGAGCACCCCGTTCATCACAAACTGCCCGTCGTTAGGGACATCTCCGAAATTGCCACCTGATGCGAGGTAACGGACTCCTTCCGGAGTGTAGTTCCAGAGCGACTGGTCGACCCAGTCCCAGATGGCGCCACCCATAAAGAAATTGGTGGAGTCGATGCTTTGCCAGTACTGGGCGAAGTTTCCGAGGGCATTACCCATGGAGTGGGCAAACTCATTGATGTGATAAGGGTATTTAACATCTCCCTGGCCGGTAGCGACCTTCCTGACCCAGTCGACACGCGGGTACTGGCTGCAACCTATGTCGGAAATGTCATTGTTGCGCTCATACTGGATCGGACGCATCGGATCCATGTCCCTGGCTGCAGAATAGACGTACTCGAAGTTCTTGCCAGGACCGGCCTCGTTACCCATGCTCCAGATAATCACGCTCGGATGGTTGTAGTCCGAAGCAACCATCTCGACCATCCTGGCCACATGGGCATCCTTCCACTCGACCGGATGGGAAAGGGAGGCTTCCTTGTAGCGGTAATGGTGACTTTCGATGTTGGCTTCATCCATCAGGTAGATTCCGTATTTGTCACAGAGGTAGTACCAATACGGGTCATCAGGATAGTGGGAGTTGCGGACATGGTTGACGTTGGCCTGCTTCATCAGACGGATGTCCTCTTCCATGACCTCACGGGTAATCGCATGGCCCATTGAAGGTTCCGTCTCATGACGATTGACTCCGCGAAGCTTCACCGGCTTACCGTTAAGGTAGAAATAACGTCCTGCAAGTCCGAATTCGTCCTCTTCCGCAGGAGTATCTTTGATGCAAACCTCCCTGAAACCTACGACCGTGGAGAATATATCCAAGGTCTTCCCTGAAGCATCTTTCAACTCTCCGACGAGCGTGTAACGATGAGGGGCTTCAGCAGACCAGGTCTTTGCCTGTGGATAGTCGAGAGTACAGGACACTGCCTGTGAGGGGAACTCAGCAACGAGGGAATTATCGTCCGAATAGATGGCATTCTCGTATAGACGATAGGAAATGGAAAGACCTTTACCGGCAGGACCGGATACCGAAGCATCCACCTTGAGCGATGTCATCGAGGGGGTTACCCTGATGTCGCGTACAGATACCACCGGCTTTGCCTCAAGGGCCACGGTGCGGAATATTCCCGGAAGACGGAACATGTCCTGCGCTTCCAGGTTACCGGCGTCCGAATAACGGTAGACTTCGACAGCTACGGTGTTGGTCCCGGAGGTAAGAAATTCAGTGATGTCGAACTGGGCAAGGTTACGGGAATTCTTGGAGAAACCGACGTACTTCCCGTTTATCCAAAGGTAGAAGAACGAGTCAACACCGTCGAAATTGATGAAAACCCTCTTACCGTCCCAATCCTTAGGAACCTCGAAGTTGCGCCGGTAGGAACCCACTTCATTGCGAACCTTGAAGGCTGTCCAATTCTCGGGAGGAGTACGCATCACACCGAACTTCCAGTCCCCAGGCTTGACTTCCGTCCACCAGGGAACGTTGATGTTGACATATATTGGAGTACCGTATTTCTGACTGCCATCCTTGCCTATTCCGACTACGTTCCAGTTGGAGGGGACCGGGATCAGGTCCCATGATGAATCATCATAATCCTTCGAGAAGAAACCGGCTGGACGCTCGTCCGGATTCGGAGCCCAGTGGAACTTCCAGTCTCCGTCAAGGCTCATCCAAAGGGTACTATTCTCAGGCAGTACCTTTCGTGCTGACTCGACGTCACCGAATGAAAAGAACCAGGCATGAGGAGCTTCCTTGTTGAACCCCAACTGCTGGGGAGACTCCCATTCATTACCGGCCGGAGCCTCACGATGACCGTAGGAGAAACCAGAAAGGACTGCAGCAAGAAGAATAAGAAGAGTTTTCATAAGAATAATAGTTTCAATAGTTCAAAGATAATGGTTAATTTTGCTGGTCAAAAGGATTTTGGATGAAAAAATTATTTTTCTTTCTCACACTCTTTCTCTCAACATGTTGTTTCGCCCAGAACGGTCTGATGGTTACGAGCGTTGATCCTTTGGCCGATTCGATAGCGATTGCGAAGATGCGTGTCCGCATGGACTCCATCAGGCAATACCGCCCCACGGTGGCGGTGGTACTCGCAGGTGGAGGAGCGCGAGGCATGGCCCATCTCGGTGTGCTGAGATACATGGAGGAAATGGGAATACCTGTCGACTTGGTAGGTGGAACGAGTATGGGTGGTCTTGTTTCAGGACTGTACTCTCTGGGCTACAACGCAGAGTACCTCGATTCCCTGGTCAGGGCTATAGACTGGACCGTCATGATGTCCGACAAGATTCCGGACAGTTTCCAGACCTACAAGGTCAGGCGCAACAAAGAGCGTTTCACATTGACGGTTCCCTTTCATTACGAAGACAAAGACATCGAGGAAAAGATCCGGAAACAGGTCCGGAACAACAAGAATTTCGAACAGAGCAACATGCACACCGGCGACATGAGCGCCGAGATGATGTCTAAGATGGGCCTTGGCATGCCGGATGGCTTCCTTTTCGGATTCAATGTAAGGAACACCCTCAGCTCAGTCTCCGTCGGTTATCAAGATTCGCTTGATTTCGAGAAACTCCCCATCCCCTTCTACTGCGTCGCCACGGACATGTATTCAATGGCAGAAAAGAACTGGACTTCTGGAGACCTTGTCGATGCGATGCGTTCCACAATGGCCATTCCCCTCTATTTCAGGCCTATCCGAAAAGAAGGAATGGTTCTGGTCGACGGAGGAACCAGGAATAACTTCCCGGTGGACGTTGCAAAGGCCATGGGCGCAGACATCGTGATCGGATCCGAAATGCCGATGAACAGGGACCTGGCCGATCTTGGTTCACTCACAAGCATAGCATTGCAGAACATCTCCATGATGGGTTCCGACATCGCGATAATAAACCGAGAGAACACGGATCTCCTCCTTCAGCATTACCTGGAAGGTTACACGATGCTCTCCTTCGATTCCGAGAGCGTAGCCGACATCATCAGCCAAGGCTATGCCGAAGCCCAGGCCCACAAGGAGGAATTCGAGGAAATCGCCAGGAAGGTCAATGCCTATCCTGCTGTCAGCAAAGCACGCCCGGCAACCGACATCCACAAGAAGAAGGTCAAGGTCGGAAGCATACAGTTCATCGGCATAACAGAAAAGGAAGCAGATTACATCCTGAATCCTGCGATGCTTCCTAGGGACGGAATGTACAACAGGGAGATAATCGAAGAGCTGCTTTCTTCAATATACGGAACCCGTGCCTTCGAATCCGTCACTTATAGGATGAGCGGTACCCAGGAGCCTTATACCCTGATTTTCGATTGCCAGAAAGGACAGACCCATGAGTTCGGAGTGGGAGCCCATCTGGACAATGATGAGAAGGTCTATGTGGCGGCCCACCTGGGACTCGGTACCCGCAAGCTCACCGGACCGCGTTTCATAGCGGAAATGAAAGTCGGGAATATCTCGCAGCTCAATCTCGACTTCTCCTACAAACCGCTGTTACAATTGCCCATTATGGGAGTCGCCCTCAAGAACACCTACAGTGATTTCAACTTCAGGGATAACGAGTCCGCCGCACGGTTCAAGGCATTCAACACTCGCGCCGATGCCTACATCGAAGATTCCCATCTGGTCTTTGGAAAGGTACGTTTCGGATTCTCCGGAGAAATCGAGCCTTACGAGGACTATCTGGACAAAACGATGGAGTGGAAGGACTGGGACTGGAAAAGCCGCTGGTACTCCACTTTCGCATCCTTGAAGTACGACACCTTCGATGAGAGTTATTTCCCCTCTAAAGGCTTTGGTGTCATGCTGGATACCCGCTATGTTTTCGACGGCTATTCGATCTATCTTGAAGATGAAGGAGCTGCTCCCGGAGAGTCTTACGAGGGAGACGTCCCGCCTTACAGTGTCGGTCTTGGAAGCGTTTCCTGCGCTATACCCATTGGTAGTTCTTTCGTCATACAACCGTCAGTCTATGCCGGTTGGGCAACGGAAACCCTCGGGCACATGAATTTCATCCATGCTCTGGCGGTGGGCGGAATCCTCGCCGGCAGGTACGTTGACAACCAGCTTCCTTTCTTCGGGTTCAGCTCAGGCTTCCACACCTGCGGCCACTATGCGGCCACCACCAAACTGGACCTTCGCTACCAGATCAACCACAAGAACTTCATCACCCTGCGAGGCGGTTCCTTCCATGATGAACATTCCTTGAACCACATCTGGAAAAGAAAGCCTACTGCCTATGCCTTCGGTGCCGAGATCGGACGAAGAAGCGTGGCCGGTCCCATACTGCTCGGAGTCCAGTGGTGTGACCTCACCGGGGTCTCCGCGTCCTTGTCTCTTGGTTTCGACTTCTAGAACCTTACGCTGAATCTCAGGCTTGACGACCACCTTGAGAAGCTGCCTGTAGTCGTGACAAGGCTAGCTAAACTTTCTAAGGGGAAGTCAGACTTGCCTTTATAGGTATAGCTGTCATAACTTCCTGAAACTCCCACAGAATAACGGTCCCATAGAAAGATGGCTCCTGCCCGGACCACGTAGTTGACCAGAAGGTTACCGTTCATGGTCGATTTAGATGCAGGATAATAATCACCGGAGACGTCCTGATCATAGAAAGTGGAGGAAAACTTGTTGAAAAGAGTGACCATGGGAATGGCCGTCAGGTTAAACGTCAGGTTCCTAAGCCCTTTCATGCTTTCCGGGTCCGGCTGCCTGTGGAAAGCAACCAGATTGTAGGAAGCACCGGCTCCAAAAGCAGCCTGTGTGGAGGTCTGGCGCCCGACACCACCGGTCCAGAGACTGATGATGTCTGCGGGATCCGATTCGACCAATCCTAGGATGAATTTCGTGCCGAACATGATGGAGCCGGCAGAACGGCATTGGATCTTGTTCCCCTTGTAGACAGACGAGAATGCGAAAGTACGACGGTTGAAGGCGTAAAATGCATCTGCGATGACTGCACGCATCCTGACGGGTTTATTAGTCTCACCTGTATCGGATTTATAATTCTCGGAATCCTCTCCCCACATCTCCAGTTCGAGCTTCATCGGCTGGCTGTAGTCGAAGTACTGGATCTGTAATGCGTGACCGGCATTAAGGTAATCGAAATTGAATGTTGTGTGGTCGTGACTGGAGAACTTCTTGATGTTCTGGCTATAGCTAAGTGTCAGGTTACCATAGCCAAACTGGAGTCCTACGTAAGGGTCTACGTCACCCTTGAGCCGTGAATTCAAGGAAGCAGGAATCACTTCCCCTAGAATATGGATGTCCAACTTCTGTTTTTGAGCGATGGAAGCCTGCCTCGCACCGCCAGTCAAAGCCAGATTCCATGAAGGATCAGGCTGGTAGATAGCTCCGGGATCGAGTCCCGGAGTAGGTGCGGAGATAAGGTCTACCAACCTGTCCACCAGAGGCTTCTTCTCCTGGGCGAACGTAGTGAAGGCCAGTCCGACCAGCAAGACCAGTAATGAAAAGCATTTTCTCATTACTTGCTGCCCTTGTAGTTCTTGAGAAGATTGGAAAGATTGTCGATGTCGAAGAAAGGCTTGTAGTTCTTGACCTTCATGGAAGTCTCCTCGGAGAGTTCGATCTCGACGGTCCCGTCCACAGGGATTACGATGTCAGGGGTGACACCGGGATCGATGTTGGTTCCGTCAAGCATGTTGAGGCGTGAACGGAAAGACGAAATCTGGAAGCAGAAACCGTCAGCGGTACACATGGCCTGGATAGCGCAGCTTCCGCCGCCGGAAGTCTCTCCGATCACGGGGACTCCTGCATCCTTCAGCATCGAAGGGAATAGGTTGCCGCAGGAGAACGACACATCGGAAGTCAGGACCGCGAAATTGAGGTCGTACTTGACGTCTTTGTCCTTGCCGTCGAAGACACCGTCGAAATTACGGTCGACTTCGTACTGGACGATCGACCTCTGGCCGGTGAGAGGATTGTCGTAGCAGAGATAGCTCTTGTTTATGACGAGTGAAGTCATGGCCATGACGATATCGGCCGAACCACCACCGTTGGCAGTGATGTCGACAACGAAATTCTCGACCTCGGGATCGGCAGCAGCCTTCTCGAGGGCATCGAGGAAGGTCACCATTGAATCACCCTTTGAATCATCCATCGAAGGTCTGGGACCCTTGCCTGAATAATAGTCTTTCCAAGCCTTTTCTGCCCTGGTGTTGAAGGAGTTGAACACGCAGATAGCGGTGTTGCCCTTCTTGACGTAGGTATCCCTTGTTCCATATATGTCCGGACGCAGACGGGCGACTGCCTGCATGTCCTGGAACAGGCCCATCATCGAGGTACGCCCTGCCCTCATAGCTTCCACGACACCCTGATGCTCAGCCTGGAGACGTGAGATCTCGGAGACAAGTTCCTTGTAGCTGTCGCGGTTGCGGCCCATGGCGGAAGACACATCCATTGAAGTGTGACCGTCATAATAAAGGGCGTTGAGTCCGCCCATGCCGACCATATATTCAGCAAGGTTGGTGGATTTGAGAAGTTTCTTTATCTCCGGACCAACGGCAAGATCCTCTTCGAGGGTCCTGTCCATTCCCTTTGTCTTGAGGGACTCGTTCAGAGCGACACGGCCGGGATAGCCGTAGAAATGGTCCATGGCGAAGCAGAGCTCCTTGTAGGTAAAGTCCGCTAGGGAAGCGGAACGGGTGGTCTTTGCAAGAAGGGGCTTGTTGTAGTCAGGATCGATCTGGGCGAGGCTAACCTCGTTTACGGAAGTGTTGGCGACTACCTTCTCGCCGTTGAAGCCGGCGTGGTGGTAGAAGAGGTCTGAATACATGTCCGCAAGAGTCGCGAAGGGGAAGTAGACCGTCCCCTTTCCGTCTGCATGGATATCGATTCCGTAGGCGCCGAGGTCGAGGGTGACAGTGGCCTTTGCAGGAATATATTCAATGCTCTTGTAGCGGACGAAAGGCATGCCGTCGTAGTAGACATTGGCCATTCCGGGCTGAAGGAGACCCATCTGGTTGGTGAAGGCATCGAAGTCGGAGGTGACGAAGACGTCTTTACCAACATTCACCACAGCCTTGGCATCGCCGTTCGTGAGGGTATATTCACCGACGCCGGTGTGGGTCACGGTCATGACAGAACCGGGGAGGACTATCGACTGGAAGTCCGCCGCAGAGATGTAGGCCACATCTGGCAGGGCATCGTAGAACCTGAGGGTCACCTGGCCGTCAGGAGCCACCTTGGTCACGACAGGAACAGTTCTCTCGGTAAAGGTGCCGCCATCAGGCTGTTCGTCAGCTACGGCAAACTTAGATACCTTAGGGCCGCAGGAGGAAAGGAAGACCATAGCCACGATGGCCGGAACGAAAAGGAATCTTGCTTTCATATTTGTTAAAATTTTATGATTCAGTTCAATTAAACAAATATACGGTTTTTGTTATTCTTGTAAAAATTCAATCCTATGAAACCCATAGCCATCCTCACTTGCATCACCCCCACCCTGGCCCGAGTCCTCGGCATCGACCCGCTCGACAACTGGACCGGCAGCACCCCCCGATGAGGCCTTCGAATAAACTACGCCCTAGACAGTGTAGGTGCCTGTCTTGAAGGCCACGATAAGGATGGCAGCCAGAAGGAGGACAAAGAGGATTACGTAAAGGAGGATGTAGGCAAGTCCTGTCTTGATGGCAAGGCGGAGGCTGCCCTTCCATGTCAGGTTGAAAAGCTGGCAATAGTCGAAGATCAGCAAGGCGGCCATCACCCAGAAACCGATCTTACTGTTACGCCCAAATGAAAGGATCAGGGCAAACAGCATGAAAAAACAGAACTGGCACAGAACATAGGCTGCAACCGCCGCAGATGCGGACAGACTCATGCCTCGTTTCTTCAGGGACAAATACATGGCCAGCCACAGCATCAGGAAATTACCCAGGAACATGTAGACGCCTTGACTTCTCAAAGTCCCTTCAAATGCCGCCAAAGAAGCCTTTGCCGGGGAATCCACTGCTTCGGGATGCTTGTCAAGACTGAATATGTACCTGTTCTCTTCAATAATCCGGACGATCTGAGGCACATTCTCCCTCCTGGCACTCTCTCTTACCTCGACGCCGGTACTGTCAAGCTGCTCGATATTGATCTTCTCCTTTTTACCTGCGGTTTCGGCCCGGTAATCCGGTTTCACAATCGAAACCAACATGGCGAAAAAGGCGTAGAAGATGATCAATGAAGTCAACGGTGCGAGGAATCGCTCGTGCTGGCCATTGATGTAGTCCCGGATCATGTAACCAGGACGGAGAAGAAGATGCACGAAAGTGCGCTTAGCATCATCGTTGAGGAAGGGGATGCTATCGAAAGCGCCCTTGGAGAAACCTCCTTTGCCTGCAGATTTCTTCTTCGGCTTCGCCCATGGGAACACTCCCAGTTTCTGCCAGATCCGGAAAGCCCTGATCGATGCCCGAAGACTATGTTTACGAATATTCATAAAAAAGATTACCAACCACAAAAGTAAGCTATTTTTTGTGATTGGTAATCTTTTATCTCCGAGTTTGCCTCTAGAACTCGAAGCCGAAGGATATCTTGGGCATGAGCAAAGCCTTCTTGTCGGTCCTCTTATCCCCGAGAGGAGCTATTACCTTGCCGCCCAGTCCGATAGTAAATCCCTGGCCGGAGCGTAGGCCCCAGCTCCAACCTACGTTAGGCTCAACGAACAGGCCGTTCTCGAGGGTCATTCCATCCTTCTTCTCAAAGTCAAATCCGTGCATGAATCCGGTTTTCAGACCGACGACTGGAGTGCCCTTTTTATTCCTGAGATAAGAATGGAAGTCCAGGAAGGCCTCCCCGAAATAAGGATTCTCCGTCCCGTTAGGGAATATGTAGCCACCTATTCCGGCACCAAGGAAAATGTTGCGGTTGAACATGTAACCGTGGGATGTTTCAGCACCAAGCCAGACACCATAGTGATCGGTTATCGAGACACTTCCTTTGTAACCTTTAGACCTGTAATCATTCTGTGCAGATGCGCCAATGCATGATGTGACAATCAAAACTCCTGCAAGCAGGACTTTGCTAATTCGATTCATAAATTTTAAGCTAAATAAAAACAACATTTCTCATGTGCCGGCCGGCGCACGGCTGGTACAATAATCACATTCCGTGCCACTGCATGGCACTTTTTAGGGCCGATCCTTGACCGGCCCTTAGTACCTCGCTAATAACTACACACTTGACTACAGTTACTTCAAGTTGTCTTATTCTTTTAGATATAGTCTTGCCGGGCCAAGCAGGCCGGAGGCCGGGAGCGGATCGTCTGGTGAATAGAACTCCCATGAGGTCTTGGCAGCACGCTCTTCCTCCGGAAGGGCATGATCCCGAGACTCCTGCTTATGAGTCAAATGCTTAAGATGTCAGGATGGGCCCTGGTATGGAAGTTACTTATATTGAATATATTAAACTCTTTGACTGTGCGAAAAACGAGGCCGTTCAATTGCTTAATCCACTTATAATCAAGCGAATACACATCAGCGTATTTCCGTGTACCGAGTTTCGGATCCGGGGAGTCTGAGAGGCATTCCCCTCAGTCCCCATAGGGGTGCAGGGGGGAGATGGGACCATACGGCAAAAACCTGTCCGCCGGGACAGGCTTCTCATTCCGGAAGGATCCCTCCAGGTTCATCCGCTCGGCTTCATGACACTTCCTCTCTCTTACATGGTCAATCGGCATCCAAGGTTTGCGAGATCATTCCATGGATGTCGGAAAGACCTATAGTATTTAACATCAAATCATCTAAAAATCAATCAACTACAAAACATATCAAATCATGGAAACAAAGATTACAAACTGCATCGCAGCAGAGAAAGCGGTCCGGGACGTCATGTACGGACTGGATCATGAGGAAGTCTGGGGACTGTTCCTCAGTTCTGACAACACGGTCATCTCAAGGGAGATGCTGTCAAAGGGAACCCTTACGCAGACTTCTATTGACAACAGGACGGTCATCAAACGGGCGTGTGGTCCTGGCGGTGTGAGCCAGTTTTAATATGCTAAAAAAAAACACCTGCGTTGCCGCAAGTGCTTGATTCTGACCGTGGTCCCTGCAGGGCATGATCCTGCGACCCCCTGATTATGAGTAGGGGCTATCCTGAGCCATTCCCTTTGTTATCTGTTTAAAAATCATTATATTTACCGCTGAAAAACACCACGTTACAAAAATAGGTATTTTTAACAGTTTATACAAAAAATCACGCCCCTATCACGCCCCTAGTTTTATTTCTCAGATTATGGCCAGTATCAGCACTATCCTGAAGAAGAGTAAAGTCAACTCAAAAGGTGAACATCCCGTTGTCCTAAGGCTATCCGACAGTGACAACAAAAGATCATATTTCACAACCGGTTTTTACAGCACGGAAAAATTATTCGACACCTCGACTGGTAGATTCATTCAAGGTAAGGGTATCAGATCTTTCAATGTCGAGAGGAAAGAGGAAGGCGGCGCCATACTAATATACACTAATAAGGAAGCAAATGATAAACTTGCAGACCTGGAAAACCGAGCTCGAGACATCCTGAAGGGATATGCCGAAGATGGTATTAATTGGGGTTTTGATAAGTTTAGAGAAGACTTTGTCAACAAGCCAAAGAGAGAATTGTTCCTTGCATATGCCTCGTCATCAATAGAAGCGGAGTACCTGCAACAACGAAGGTATAAGAGAGCGGATATCACTAAAGACGCTTTAGAGTCTTTTCGGAAATTTGACAAAGACTTAGGGAAGCGATCTTTCCAGGATATCAGCTCCAACTATATCAAAAGATATATCCAACATTGTAAAGACAATGGTAACAGCAATAACACCATCGGTATACGCCTAAGAGAGATTAGAAGAATCTTTAACATGGCCATCAGAGACAAGGTGATCTCACCAGATCTCTACCCTTTCAGTGCAAAAAAAGAGGATGGCAAAGCAAGGATTCCTAAGGTCGAACAGAACAAAACGGACCAATATCTGCCTCTTGAAAGTATGAGGATCCTTTCTCAAACTTCTTCTAACGATCCTATTCTGGAGCGCACTAGGCACCTGTTCCTGTTCTCGTACCATTGCCGGGGAATCAACTGGAAGGATATGGCTCTACTCACCAAGAACAACTTTTACAAAGCGACCGTCACAGATAACTCCACTAAAGAGAGCAAGCAGGTAACAATGATGCAATACAAACGCTCAAAAACCAGAGGCGAGTTCGACATTCAGGTCAATCATGGAATGCAGCAAGAGTTGGATTGGTTCAAGGAAAACTGCTCATTGTTCGGTGATTATGTACTTCCGATCATAAGCGTCAAAGTCGAAGCAGATAAGCTGGATGAATACCTGAAGCAGATACGAAAGCGATTCAACAGGTCCCTGAAGAAACTTGCAAAGGAACTCGGTCTTCCGGAAAGTCAACAGGATATCTCGATCTACACGGCAAGACACAGCTTCGCAATGACACTCCAGAACAAAGGCAAATCAGTTGAGATAATCAGCCAGGCACTCGGACATCAGTCAGTTGAAACAACTAAGCACTACCTCGCAAAGTTCAGCACGACAAGGATGGCAGAGGAGACGGATATTGACCTGTCGGAATAATGATCAATCAGTTTAAAGATTTGGCACACACGTGTGCCGAATCTAACGTGGAGAAAGAAACGCAAAAATCCCGCACACCGTGAGTGGTATGCGGGACTTTTATTGACTCTATGCGCATTTAGGGGATATTCGCCTTCCTCCTTCATCTACCCACCGCTTCAGTATTTTGGTGTCAAACATCAGCTTACCTCCTACCTTGAGAGCACCGGGCACCTGGCCTTTGGAGTGCATCTGATATAAACTGTTCTTAGTGTACCCGGTAATCTCTGATGCCAGATCGACGCCGACCTTCTCGGGGTAGCGGGGAGTATCCTCAGCATTTTTAAGAAGAGCCTCAGCTACTGCCTCATTTACGATATTTCGGAGGAGCTCCTCTACATAGGAGCCGAGAAGAGAAGCTGGATTATTCATGGGCGACCCTCCATGTGTTTACTGCTGAAAACAAAAGGTACCGGTACCCGCAGGCTATAAAACCGTTAGGCAGGATCTCAAGCTCATAGTCATTACTGTCATTCTCATCGTAATAGCAGCCTTTCCACAGGCTTGTCATCTCGTACTGAGCCTCAGCAAGAGTCTCGAAATCTTCAACGTAATTGATACCTCCATCTAAGGAGAGACACACAACCACATAAGGGTTGATTGACTGACTTTCTATCCAGTCTTCAAAAGATTGATACTTCTTCATTTCTAAACAAAAAATTTATTAAACATATTAAACACTACCTCTTCTGAGGACTTCTCATTGACTCTTAGGATCCAACCATTCTTGAGGAGAATCCCTCCGCGGCGAAGAGTCATCGCCGATCTATTTATTATCATCCTTTTAATTAATTAAATTGTCCGAGCTGTTTGATATCGGGCTCGCCCGGAACTCCCTTGGCCATTGATAGACTCTACTTATCACATCCTGTTATGTGACTGACAAAGGATTGAACTTCGTTTACTTGTTCATCTTCTGCGACTCTGAGAAATGTTTCCCAATTAGAAATGAGTATCACTGTTTCGCGTATTGTTAACATCATCACCTTATCCTTGGGCAAAGGATAGTCTGAAACATCAACGCCTAAGAGGTTATATGCCATCCTTTCAGGAGTCTCTTCCGCAGAGAAGGACAGTCTATAATAGGGATCATCTGCTGTGAAATCAGCTCTCCAGAGAACCAAGGTTGGCTTAGCGTTTGGATCATATAAAGGCTGAGATAAAGGGATAGTTTTTTTACTAGTTCTTCGATAAGTGTTGGACACTCTTTTTGTATTATTATTCATTTTGTTTTAACAGTTGCCTATACACCGTAAGGTTCAAACATTTTTAGAGAATGGAGGCGCCATCCTCTCGACACAATACGTCATGCCTTTGACGATTGCCCGTAGCGTGGAACAATCCGTTTGAAAGTCTTTCATAGTTTAATCTAAAAGGAATTAGATCAGATTAATTGTCCTGCAAATACATGTTAAGCATCAGTGTACCCACATTGGTGATCTCACCAATAGGTCTAGCATGGAACTCTAAAAGGACTCTTGGGATTCCTTTTACAAGAATGAACATTTGGTCATGTTCCTCATTCTCATGAATCTCGATCATTGGCTGACCTTCTGCCATCCTTTTGTAAAGAGAACTCCTCTCCTTGAAAAGATCCTCCGCCTCTTCCCTTGTGCTGAAGTAATTCTCCCAATCAAACATTGAGAAGAAATCCATGTCAAAGCATTTCTGATGAATGACCCATACCATCTTACCATCAGTGCTGATGGCGTCATCAAGAGTAAGAACCCTGTGTTGGGTCTCTTCAAAATCAATGAATCCTTTACCATCCAGATTCATACAGCATGCTGGTTTTTGCACCATCAGCCTTTTAAGTTCCTCAAGAGCATTTGACTCTTGATCGTAAGCGGTAGCCTTATAGGCTCCATCATAGCCCTCTTCTGTGAGGACATACAGTTGATTTTTAATTTCTCCCATACTATTGGATATTTAAATTATTAAACCTTATTCGCATCGTTCCAGATCAGGGTAGGTCGTTACCCTTAGTCAATTCCTGTCAGTACTTGTCCGGGTTCTTCTTGACTATGTTTCGCATCCCTGCTAACAAGGTCCCTCAATCTTTCTCTTCTCCTTCCTTTCCTGACAGTCCTTGGCTGATCACTTAGGCTCCAATCTCTCCGTCAGCTTTTCCGGTAGCCTACACCTCCAACTTGTCAAAGAACTATCTGCTTTTGTTTTCATCAGGTGGGCAGCAACCCGACCGCATTTGTCATGGTGGCTTTAGCGCCCTGTTGGATTTTCGTTTCATCATCGTTTTCATTTCTGCTTCCACTTGTTTATGTCGTTTTCAATATTTGGTTACAGACTTTTTTCAACTTTTTTTGCTGCATTTCTGTTTCTACTCGTTTATGTCAGTTTCAAAATTTGGTTACACACTTTTTTAATTATTGTTCTGCCGTGTTAGCTTTCCATTCATTCATGTCTTTTTCGCAAATAGGTTACAATCATTCTCACCTCCCCGACCTCCAATTGTTTATGACACTTTTGGGAAACGGTTACAGGATTCGTTTTCACCAAAGGTGAGACATATGATTACTCTTCAGAAAATGCTATCTTTGTGATAAGAGCTATAGTCATTAGGATGGCAACAGATAAAACAGTACTAGACGGCCTATTCGCCGGTGACAACAGAGCATTTAACAGGTTCGATAACGACAATAAAGACCTATTTAAGGCTTACTTCTATAAGCATTTCCCAGGGATAAAGGTTGAGATCTCTGAAATCTATCAGGAGGCCATTACGGAGTTATGGACTCAGATCAAGGAAGGGAGATTGACCAGAGAGAAACTGACTGTGGATATCTCAACGTATCTGGTATCAGTCGGAAGGCTCAAATTGTTTGAGGAGACTCGTAAACAAGAGAAGTTCTCCAGGCTGAAGAAAGATCAACGGGTCTTTAAGAAGAGGGAGATGAAAACTGAGGAGCCAGAAGAGGAAGAGAATGAGAAAGACTTTCCACTTCAAGGGAGAAAACAGCAGAAAGAGATAGATACCAAAATCATCCAGGTAGCTTACGATCTTTTTAAAAAGAAGGAAGAATCAGGAGAAGAGGATCTAGAGGAATCTTATGAAGAACGAATTACACGAGAACGATTCGTTCAAGATAAAGTCTGGAATATGGAGGAACCATGTAAGACGGTTATCCGTGATACCTGGTGGAATGACATGAGCGACAAGGAGCTTATGGAAAAGAACCCAAATCTTTATCCTTCTACCAACGCAATCAAAACTAAGAGATTCAGATGCCATCAAAAATTAAGGGTTCTAATCAAAGACAAAGACCTTATTAAGGATTGGTGCGAAAAACATCTAAATAATTAAAGCCATGGAAGAGAATATTGAGAGATTCGAAAGAATCCGTTCATATATAAAAGGTGAGATGAGCATCGAGGATAGAATCTCCTTCGAGAGGGATCTTCTTAACGACAATGAACTCGCCAAAGAGTTTGAGGAGATTGAGGGGATCTCCAAAGCCACCGTGAAGGTTTATGAAGAGGAGCAACTTCAGCATGACTTGAAGATGGTGGAGAGGGAAATGGCAGAAGCGGATAAACTGGCAAATTCGTTGCTGACAAAGGAGCCATTCTTCAAAAAGGTTCAACAATGGTTCACACCAGGGTCTTATGAGGCAACGCCTAATCCAAACGGCTCTACTCTCTCATTCGGATCAAGGATGGCTATAACATTCGCTGTTGCAGCAGCCTTGGCTTTAGGAGTATTCTTACCTGTAAACAACCATCATTTAGCTGTCGCTGGCTATAATGAAGCGGGCCAAATACTAAGTAATGGGCAAATACAGTTCAATACGCTTAGAGGAGATGACGAGATTTCTGACGAGTTGAAGTCCAGTTATTCCATGATTCAAGATGGGAAATATCAGGATGCTCTTACTTCATTGACAGAAGTTGAAGAAGCGATAGACCAACAGATATCCGAATTGTCTGGGGATGACTCTGCGATAATGAGAATATCAGAACTCAATCGCATGAAACAAGATGCGGAATGGTACCGAGCGGTCATTCTCATGCATGAAAAGAAAGTCGGCCAAGCCAAGAAGCTTCTAAAGCTGATAGCAAAATCGGATAGTGTATATTCCGAGAAAGCAAGCAGGATACTTAAAGAAGTATATTAGTTTAGAGGTGGCTTATGACTCCTTTTTGGGTTCTCATAATAGCAGTTTCTGGATTTGCTGTATTAGGTTTTCTAGGAAGAAAGTTCAATGGTGAAATAAAACATTTCTTCTCCTTAAAAGTTCCAAATAAGATATTATCTGCCTTTATAACGGTAGATATATATTTCATTGTCCTAGTTGTTGGTCCATATGCTATCATATCTTTTATAAACAAGGATGTTTATAATTTAGATAGAGTCCGCCATATCATTACAGATAAAAAGCACCCCATTACTCAAGAAGATATTATTAGGACATTGCATTTTAACTACGATGAAGCGAATTACACTCAAGAGGTAATTGAGGGAATGATTCCTCTTCCTTCTTTTTTCAGAGGATCTTCTTCTAAGACTCTTTTAGACTCATTAATAACAGAATATAAAGAGAATCCATGTTTCGACTCTAGTTTTGAAGTTTATCAAACTGCACTAAAGCTTTCAATACCAAAAGAAATACAAGACTATTATTTAAACTGTGCTTTTAAATTTGCAGAGACCAAATATGAGACGCTAAAGGTCATATTGTATACGTCATATATCAGAAAGGACTTGAATACTGTCCTTTCTGTGTATGATCTTGTAAAGGGATGGCGATGGGATCGTAATTTATTCCAAGTATCAATCAAAAAAGACACACATGAAGCTGATCGATATTATACCATAGCTTTAAGTATGCTATATGCGATTCAATTATTAGAAGAGAGTTCGGATCAGATAAACGATTCTATAGCAAAAAGAATTTTCGAATACTCAACAATCGGTGCAGGTGCCGCTACCGCTCTATATAGTGATGGAAGCTTTAATCCCAATGTATTTATCTTTCTTGATAAAAAAGCACAATATGCATATCAGCTAAATGATCCCAAGGCGGATAAATATGCGGATGATTATATACTAAGAACCCAGCGAAGTTCATTCTTCTCAAACCACTATCACTACTTAATATATGACAGAGGAGGTGATATCGACGGCTATCAGAACAGGTTTTTCTCGGACCCTTTGTTCCTGAGGTATAAATCATGTTTAAAAAAGAAAAAATACAAGAGAGCGAGAGATCTTCTAAATATTATCCAATCAAACACAACGGAGGAGTTTCAAGATCCGATTAGGCCATATTATCAGTTACATGATACTATACAGTTCGCCAACAGGAACAGTAGAGTACTAGACATCGCTTTGCCCTATGCCAAATATGATCTTGCGACTATAAGTGAGAATGCTCGTCTAAGATATTTGACGCATAAAGAAGATTTTGACAAGTGGGCGACCGGCTCATACCTTACGGGAGCCTGGTATCTTTCTCCTACGGAAGGTTTATCGCATCATACAATTGACTGTCTATTTGATAAGAACGAGATCCCGGCAAATGAGATCACATCTTATATCTCTGTAAATTACAATAATACTGATCCAAGATGGGTATATAATACAGCCTTGTATCTAAAAGGAGCGACAACGAAGATCTCCGGGGCGATAGAGGGAGCTATCCGGAAGTCAAATAATGAACAGCTGATTGATGATCTAAAAGCGATTAAGCGAGAGCATGTATTTTCATCCGTGCTTGATACGACGGACCAGCGATATATGTCTTTTCTAAGTATATGACAAAAATTTGAAAACATCGATTCGATAGCGGTTAGTGTGGTTCACAAGACACTGGAAGATGTAGTCCAGTCCGTACTTGAACAGACTTACAGCCCTCCGCTTGTGCTTCAGGA
>Ga0256405_10002055_pt1 | contig 49354 bp, 32 predicted proteins | sample RumenRJG_02DNA_FD_189096 | JGI IMG/M metagenome (GOLD analysis project Ga0256405, IMG submission 189096) | Bovine rumen microbial communities from Lethbridge, Alberta, Canada - RJG_02 | ecosystem: Host-associated > Mammals > Digestive system > Stomach > Rumen | place: Canada: Alberta...
ACCGGCCCCTCGGTTCGTTCCCGAAAGCGAGTGCAAAAGTACAGCCTCTTTTTGAATTGACAAAATATTCTTGCAAAAAAATTTTCCGGCCAACGTAACATTTCCTTCACAACACTCTGTTACTCACCCCAATCTGCAAAGAAAAAATTTTTCAAGATTTTTTCGCCCTGCTACGCGCCACATACTCCCAGAAGGCCACAGCGGAGGCAGAACCGACGTTGAGGGAGTCGACGCCTGCGGCCATCGGGATACGCACCACATAGTCGGCCCGGGCAATAGCAGCGGCGGGGAGGCCGTCGCCCTCTGTACCGAGCATGATGGCCAGCTGCGGGCTGTCGGCTCCGTCGTGGGGCGAACCGAGAGCGACGGCATCGGGCGAGAGAGCCATGGCCGCCACGCGGAAACCGAGAGAATGGAGCACCGCAATAGGGTCGGCGCACCATGTCCACGGCACAAGAAACACCGACCCCATAGAGACGCGGACGGCGCGGCGGTTGAGCGGATCGCAGGAGTCGGGAGTGAGCAGCACGGCCTCGATGCCGAGAGCTGCCGCGGAGCGGAAAATGGAACCGATGTTTGTGGTGTCGACTACATTATATATAATAGCGACACGGCGGCCGCGACAGATAGCCTCAGGAGACAGACGTTCGCGGCGCTGCATGGCGGCGAGCACACCGCGTGTGAGGCGGTAGCCGGTAAGCTGAGCGAGGAGTTCGCGACTCCCCGTGTAGACGGGAATATCCGGAAAGCGGGCTATGATGTCGGCGGCGTCGCCGGTGATGTGGCGCTGCTCACAGAGCAGGGACAGAGGGCGATAGCCGGCCGAGACGGCCACACGAATCACCTTGGGACTCTCGGCTATGAAGATACCACGGTCGGAGGACGGGCTGATACGCAGCTGCAGGTCGGTGAGGCGGCTGTAGACCTCTACACCCGGGGATGAGAGAGACTGAATCTCGATAATCGGCATTTGATATAATATTACGTAACAAAATTATGACTTTTTCGATGAAAAGGAAGATTAATGTCAGGCTTAAAAAGCAGGAAACAGGAAATTTCATAATTTTGCAATATACCAATCCAAGATCAATGAACACACAAAGACTCAAAACCATCATTCTCGCCGCGTGCACACTCCTTATATATAATGCGTACGCGCAAAGGGCGGGATATGAGCAGACCGAACTGAAAACATGGGAATTCAGTAAAGACAGCACCAACTGGCAGGAAGTCACCCTGCCCCACTCCTGCAACGCTCAGGACGGGCACTCCGCCAAATACTACCGCGGCAAAGCCTACTACCGCTGCTGTCCGTCGCTGAGCCGCGAGGATATCAAGCACCCCGTCTACCTGCTCTTTGAGGGTGCAGCTCAGGCCGCGACGGTAACTGTGAACGGCAAAGTGCTCTGCCATCACAAGGGCGGCTACACCCCCTTCGTCGTAGACCTCAGAGGCGTGGCGAGAGAGGGCGACAACGAGATCTCCGTGTGCACCGACAACACGCTCAATCCGCAGATGATACCGGTGACCTCCGACTTCAACAAGAACAACGGCCTGCACAACCCCGCGTTCCTGCTCAAGATGAAGGACATCTACTTCAGCCCCGAGGCATACGGCATGTACCGCCTGCATGTCTCGACGCCCTATGTGACACGGACCAAGGCCTCCACTAAGGTGGAGACAAGGATCGTGAACGCCGGGAAGAAGGCCAGGAAGGTGAACGTAACGCTCACTCTGAAGAACGCCGCGGGCGCCACTGTCTATACCAACAAGGAGACGGTAGAGGTAGCAGGCGGCGGAGCGCAGGACTACACCAAGACGTTCGAGATAAGCGCGCCCCACCTGTGGGACGGCCTCGACGACCCGTATCTCTACAACGTAAGCCTCACGATGAGCGACGAGAAAGGCGCGCTCACCGACCAGGCCGAGACCAAGACCGGTTACCGCTTCTACCAGGCTACCAGCGGCAACGGATTCTATCTGAACGGCAGGAAATATCCCCTACGCGGTGTGGCGGAGCATCAGGACTGGGACGGGCAGGCCTCGGCCGTAACGCCCGACCACACTTATGCGGACTATCAGATAATGCAGGAACTGGGCATCAACTTCATCCGCATGGCCCACTATCCCCACAACGACCTCGAACTGCGTATCTGCGACTCGCTCGGCATCATCGTCCAGACGGAGATACCGTGGGTGAACGATTGCGGCGTAAATGCCACCGCTGAATACTTCGACAACATGCACAGCCAGCTGGACGAGATGATACGCAATCTCTACAATCATCCCTCCATCGTCTTCTGGGGAATGTGGAACGAAGTGAGCACGCTGGGAGACGCCAAGCTTCAGGGCAAATTTGACGCGGACCGCGTAGTGGCCGAGACGCAGCGCCTGTACAATCACGCCAAGAGCCTCGACCCGCTCAGGTATGTGGGGCTCACGGACTGCACCGTCTTCGGCTCCGCCCAATACCAGCAGCTCGCGGGCGACTATTTCTCGGAGAACCGCTACCCCGACTGGTATCAGATGGGCGGCAAGGACCGTCTGACCAAGGAGATGAAGGCGGTGCACGAGAGGATGGGCAAGGCCAACATCGCCGAGTATGGCGGCGGCTGCAACCCGTTCTGCCACACCACCGACAGCACGGTGATGAAGGACCGCAACAACGACAGCCGCCACTACGAGGAGTACGCCTGCTACCTGCACGAGAGCGCCGTGAGGCAGATACTGAAAATGCCGTGGCTCAACTTCACCTCGCTGTGGATCATGTTCGACTTCCCCGTGGCCGCACGCCATGAGGGCTATATCGACAGCGATGACGGCATCCACTTCACGGAGAACAACGCGCGGCTCTATATGAACGACAAAGGCCTTGTGACCCGCGACCGCCAGACGAAGAAGGACCCGTTCTACCTCTACAAGTCGCTCTGGAATCACAAGGTGACAACCGTCTACATCACGGGCCGTCGCCGCAAGGGCAGCCCCAAGGACAAGAATGTCATCGTAAAGGTGTACAGCAACGCCAAGGCCCTCACGCTCTATCAGAACGGCGAGAAGGTGCAGCGTCTGGACGCATGCCCGAGCGAGACCAGTGTGATATGGACATTCGCTCCGCTCAAATACAAGACCGACCGCGACACATTCCGCGTGGCAGACGACAACGGCAACAGCGATGAAGTGAGCTGGAGTGCGCTGTAGACGAGGACCAGACGAATGGACATGATAAGCAGTATCCAATCTGACAGAATAAAGACGGACGCCGGTATACATGCCGGCAGACTCTTCCACTTTATAGTATAAGATTTGGTATAAAACCCAAACAAAAAGCACGGGACTGCAGCATAAAAATAGAACTACGCTGCAGTCTCTTTTTGCGTCTTAAAAAGTACACTCCCCGCAAGTGCGGAAAACCATTTGCGCACACGCGAAAAAATACAAGGCACTTTTTAAAAAGTAGCCGTATAGGTCGTTTCGGATGCTAAATTCTTGTGATGTGCTATGATATAATCCGTTATTTTGAGGTCAATTTGATGCGAGCGCTTGCTCTCTATAGGTCAAAACGGGTACTGCTGAAATTATGACTCGTTTTTGGAGGATTTACGGTTCAGGTGCAGAAGTCCGTTTTTACTCTATGGCCGATGCGGAGTCGCACGCAAAGGCAGTATGTGAGCCGATGCGTTACTTGGCGGTGTATTCCATTGATTGGGTATTGCCCTTGCGGTCAGTCCACGAGATGCGGTACGTGCCTTTGAAACCGCGGAAGCGGAGGTGTCCGTCGTTGTCAGCAGCTCTTTCGATGTTCGTTTTCCACTCGTGATTGATAAGGCGGTCGAGGGCGAAGAACGAGGGCTTGGGCTGCATGTCTCGGGTGAACAGTCCGGATGTACTGGGTTCATTCTTCGAAGCGCAGCCGTCCACGGAGTTCCACCATGTGATGCCGGCCATTTTCTCGGTGCTGAACCAGAGGCGATAGAGGTTGTATGCTATCACAGCTTGAATAAGGCGACCGCGAGTATCATCGTTAGGCGCGGTAATAGTTATCTCACTTAGATGAATGGGTAAGCCGGTCTGAGAGAGGAGTGCGAGCTTTTTCCACTCTTGCTCCGGTGTCTCTATTTGGGCTCCCATGGCGATGTCGGAACATTGCTTGGGGCGGAACAGGTGCATTTGCGAACCTATATAGTCGATGCGGCAACCGCGAACTAAAAGGTCTTTTACGGTTCATCCGGAATGTGGAGTGATAGATTAAAGTAAAGGCAAAAAGAAAACTGCCGAACATATTGTATATTTGGATGACAATTAAAAAAGTACAATTATGGACAGCAGTCTTCTATATCATGCGTGGGGCCTTCGCGGCTACAAATGCACCCGTACGGAATACAAAGATAATAATATTATTTTGCATGTTGAAGCAAAGAAGCGTCCCAGAGTCTGCCCCAAATGCGGGTGCAATCATTTGGTGAAGAACGGTTACCGTATCCGCGACTTTTGGGGCCTTCCAATCGGAGCCAAGAAAGTGATAATACGCATGAAAGTTCAACGCTACAAATGCAAAAACAAAGATTGCGATTATGACCAGCAAGAGAAGATTCGCTTTGCTCGGGGTAGTTGTAGCTATACTCGTCGCTTCGCCAATTACGTGATATCCCTGCTTAAAGATATGACATTGAAAGCCACTGCAGACCTCTTAGGTATATCATGGGATACAATCAAAGACATTCATGTCCGGTATTTGAAAAACAAATACTCTCCTCCATCGCTGAAAGGTGTCGACTGCATAGGCATAGATGAATTTGCTGTCAAAAAAGGATATGTATACAAGACCATAGTCGTAGACCTGAAGAGCGGACGTATCATATATGTAGGCAATGGCAAAGGCGCTGATGCATTGAAGGGCTTCTGGAAACGGGTGAAACGCAATCGCATTGATATAAAATATATTGCAACGGATTTCTCATCGGCATATACCTCATCTATATTTGAAAATTCTGTTCGTCGGGCCAGATGTTTGCCGCTGACTTCTTTCAGATTCCACCTCGCGATGGACACCCTTGTCTCTCTGGCTGGACAGTTCCCACTACTAGGGTCTGTTAGGGACTCGCACCCATTAGCTGATATACATGCTAGTCAAACAAAGCAATCATCCCGGGACATGAGATTTGTCCCGGGATGATTGTAAGTTATTCGGGTTGCAATAACCCGATTTGAGTTGGTTATTTCACAAGTTTTTTCTTGCCGCCTATGATATAAATGCCTTTCTTCAAGCCGTCAACAGCCTTAAGTGGTTTGACGTTTTTCTTGACAAGTACGCCGTCTATCGTATATACATTCACAACTTCGGTAGTGGGCGATGTTATCACCGTTTTGCAGCCGTTGAGTGTTTCAGATGTGGTTATGACGAGGTCAACACTTGCTTCGGGATTGTTGACAACCTTTCCGGGGTCAATGTAACCGGAACGTCCGTCGAAGAATTTGCTGCCTGTGGTGGATTTTAATGCTCCGTCTTGGAAATATCCCATGCCTTCAGTTTTAATTGTGAAGCCTTCGAGCGTTCCTACCAGTCCGTTTGCCGTAACTGCTGCTGTATCTACAACATCTGTCGGGACATTGAACTGCACTTGTACGTTAGGATGTTCACTGCTCTCGTAGTCGCCGGCTACAAGAATCATCGGCTCACCTGCTTCGAAGTCATCCTTACGGGTTAGTTCAAGTCTTGTACCGTCTTCGGTGATTTCGAGATTCTTCACGGCGTATGTCTTGAATTCATCACCGTTTAGCGCATTGATAGAACCGCTTCCTTTTGTAGCCCATGGCAGTGTAACAACTGAAATACTGTTGCCTGTGAAGTAATTGAACTGTAAGATTTCATCTTCTCCCACTTCTTCAAATCTCCATGACTGCTGATGGTCTCCGTTTGCGGGGTAATTGAGCACAAGGAATCTTGAACCATCGGCTTTAAGGTTATTGAAAGGATCATCAACATTGGTTTGGCGCATTCTGAAGCCGCCGTTGCCTCCGTAGAAATATACTTTGTAAATTCCGGGAGTATGACTCATCAACGGCGCAAGGTCTGCTCCCTTGCCACGGTACTCACCTAAATACTGACCTGTACCCATGCTTTGGATGTAGTAAGCACCCTCTTCTTCTTTGGCAGGTACAAATCGCCAAATGGCATAGGGATCGGATGCGTAGCTAAACATATCTTTCTGATATGTTCCTATGTGCATGTTGTCTCCAACGGATGTGGAAGCAAGAAAAACGGGTTGGTCGGCACCGTATGCTCTTGTTGTATTGCTTACAATGTTGTACCACTTATTAGGTTGCGGCATTGTTACATGCGAAATAAGTTCATCGTAAGCATCGTTCAACTTCTTGAGATTGCTTGCGGGACTGTTCTGTGGCGCATTGGAGTTATAATCGTTGTAAGCTTCGGAAATTGCGTTCCAGAAATTATCTATCGCGTCCTGACTGTCTACAAATCCGAGTCCTTCGCCAACTTCTGCGTTTGTTGCTATTTCGTCCAATCGCGGATAAAGGGCTTCGAACTCACTACCGCCTGCATTTTCTTCTACAAATTTATTGTACGCCGCCAATAGTCTGTCATATGAAGCCTGAGTAGCCGTTCCGTTAAGATATTGCGGCGTTGCTTCCTGAATGGCAGCGAAAAGTTCCGCAGCAAAAGCCTTATTCCAGCTCTGAGAAATCACAGATGTTTCTTCCACACCTGTTACACGATATAAATTAAACTCTGCATATTCGTGCATTTGGTGTCCGCCGCCAACAATATATGCAGCTCCGTCCGCGCCAATATTGACTTGCGTTATGAAACGAACGTATTTATATCCGCCAATTCCCGTAACGATATAATGAAGTGAGTCGGTGTATAAATTTCTTAGGTTATACTCTCCATTATTCGTGAGATCTTTTTCCTTGTAATCGTAAAGAGTTGTCCAGCTAACGGCATCGTTAGAAACCTGTATTCTCATTTTTACGGGAACTCTGTGCCAAGTGCCGTTTTGACGCATAACATAGTTTACCTGAACCGTGTCGGGGAAACCGGATTCGTCATAAATACGAAGGTAATGGGGATTGTTCGGATCTTGCTCGGAAGCTATTCCTTCCCAAGTGGAATTCCAAAAAGTATTCTTGTCTCCGTCAATAAGATTCTGGAGATTCGTTCCCTCATTAGGACTAAAGTTGTTTGCATAAATCTGATCTACACTCTTTATTATAGGTTGGTCGCTAATAGCATAGTTGGTTTTTGAATTATAAACGGCGCGAGCTTCTTCGTAAAGCGTCTGCATCTTAATGTTAAGTTCATTGTCGCTTTCATTGGCTATCAGGCTCTGCGCATCTGCATCGTCTACTTGTTCAAGACTCCAAGAAGTGTCGCTATCCTCACCTTGCGAGTTCCAGATTATAAGATAACTGCCTTCCTGATTCAAACCTTTGGAATGATTTGCCGGAACATAGGCAAAACCTTCTATAAGTTCGTTATAAATATTCCACTTTCCGTTCGGCTTTATGATATTGAATTTTTGTTTCACCTCGGGTTGGTCAGAGAAATAGACTATTGCGGCATTAACAGCCGAAGAAGCATTGTTTATATACATACCGTTCTTCGCGTTTTGCACCGTATATCCGCCTTCCACGTTTGTAATTTTCCAAAGTTGCGCAGAAGTTTTCTGATAATAGCTCCATCCCGGTCTTTCATCACTATATGCCGAGAAATATACATCGTTGTAATTATTATCAAACACATTATATTTGGAACGTATGCGATAATATCCGTCGGGAATAGTATTTACCGCTTTCTTGAAAGCCTCGCCCAAAGTAACAAGGTCTTGCGTTGCAGATTTTATTTCTTCGTCCGTAGCTTCCATGCCGTTTGCAAACTCACGTGCCACGCTGATTGCCTCATGAAGCTCGTCAATTTGTTCTTGGGTATGAGGTTTGCCTATTTCCGGTCCGACTTCCGCACCGTCTGTCAGGTTTTCATATTTCGCAAGAGCAATAATAAGATTGTCGCGACCCTTAGAAGCTTCGGCTTCCGCAAGTTGTTCGTCCGTTACAGGCACAATTCTCCACGCACCTTCGCCGCTAACACCCTTATCTGTCCAGTTTGCAATAGGACCTGAGGTATTGGCTCCAGCACCATGCCCCTGAACATTATAGGTCCAGCTTGCACCGAGACTGTGAATAATAAATTGTCCGTTGGGTGCAAGACGTTGAATGATCTGTGCCGTTTCAAAATTATCGCTCATGATAAGCGGAGCATCCGTTCCGTCAACAGTTTTATTATGATTTATGTACTGACCGGTTGCAAGGCTGCGTATTGAATAACCTTTGTCTTCGAGTTTTTTTATCTCCCACATGTGAAGCAGAGAATTCTCTTGTTTTTTCCAACCCGGCTGATTGTCCGTTCGCGGTGCATACCAGGACATAATGTCCTTGTTGTTAAACACGGAATAAGCCGACTGTATGAAATAAGTACCGTCCGTCAAAGGATTTATTGCCCCTACAATGGCTTTGTATGCAAGTTTAAGCCTTTGCAACATCTGATTCATTTCCTCATCTGTGGCAGAAGGATTGCCAAGCAACTGCAAAGCATCGTTGTAAGCATTGTAATATTCGTTATATGCGGCTTCGTCTCCCACACATCCGGGAGCGTTTGAAAACACAAAGTCATCGGGAACATAAGTCAAAGCATCCACATACTCCTGAAGTGTACTTCCCACTTTTGCCGTGCCGATATGAAGATTGCGTACCTTTATTTCCACGCCCGAAGTCGTGCAAAAATCCATACGCATGCAGTCTCCCACTTTTCCCCAGCCGTTCATGGCTATGTATTCCTCTAACGAGAGATTGAACAATGCCCATTCTCCTTCTTTTGTAGCAGGAAGTCTCAAATTTTTTATGGAATTTCCTTCCGAAAGGGGGTTGGGGAAGAAAATTTGAAAGTCACTGATGTCGGTTGTACAACTGTATTCAAACGAAACTACGTTGGAATCAGCAGGGAGTGCCGTTTCAAAAACATTTGTAAATACATACGGATCACCTCCCGTGGTAGTAAAGGTGTACTCTTTCGTTGTTTCGTCATAAGACATCTCGATTTGGTTCATGTTACCGGTAACAAAAACCGGATTAACGGTAGTGTTATCACCGCCACTCTCTTGTGCCACTGCCTTTAACTGCGGAAGCAGAAAAAGCAACAATAGCAACGCATTAAACTTTAGGTTTAAATGTTTCATGGGTTGTTGTTTTTGGATAGTTAAACTTATTGTTTCTTTAGCATTTATTGATTCATGGTATTTTTTCGCCACAAATATAACAAAAAGACAACATACACCCAACAATTATCAAAAAATAAATAACACCACATACATTTTTATTTTTTATCATCCCGTTTTTGCCCCTCGTCAGGTGGCAATTTTGACCTTAGATATAGGATATACTTTTATAGCTGGGAGGACCGCTGCCTCTGCGGTCGCCAGCCGCCGCATAAGAACGTGCGCGAAGAGGCGCGCAATATACATTCGGAACACTTTAGCTGGGCGGGCCTCCGCGAAAAGCATAGAATGGCATGACATGCGATGTGTTATTCTGTTTATTATGCAGCCTTTACATCGCAAATTACTTCGTGCTTTGCCATATTGGGCATGCGGCCGCTGAGGGCAGCGGCCCTCCCAGTTAATGCGGCGCAAAGTCCTTATCGCATCTCGTCGCGCTATTCCCTATGCGATGGTACGGGCCGCGTTGCAGCGGCCCTCCCAGTTAGCGCCGCGCTTATTGATTCTCCTTGCTCGCAATCGAGGCGTCTCCAGAGGCGATTTTTCACCCTTTGTATCTACGTGATTTTCAGTGCCCTCAGAAGGCCCAAACTACATTTGAGACGTTTTAGAACATCTCAAATGTAGTTTTCCTCAGGTCCTATGTGAGTATCCGCGCATGCGGGAGCATTTTTCAAGTGTGCGGAAATCGTCGCCCGCAAAAAGTGAATCACTCATCTCTCATACATTCCGGTGCGCATCCGCGGCGGAGCATTCTTACGCGCGCGGGGATACATATATATAAGGTGCGGAATCCTGCCGGGAAGATCTGTTCCTTATTTATGAGGGCCGCAGCCTGATTTTCCGGACAGCAATGGTTTTGAAACAAGTGACCTGCTATTTAAGCTACCGTCTGAATCCGCGTAAAGAGTTGTAACTAAGGCGCATGAGAGAACACAGGAAGCGCCTACGCCGGAGCATTCCGGGCTCCGCGTGAATGCCTCAGGCCGTGCCCGGGAAGGGCCGCGAAAAAAATCGTAAAATTTTCCCCAAAAAATTTGGTAGATATGAAAAATCACAATACTTTTGCAGTGTACTAATAAAGTAGTACAGTAAAACAGTTAAAGCACTGAGAATACGAACTAAAAGATATAAACGAACTATCATGATCGACATCAACAAGGTTTACTTCGGCTATTCAGGGCGCGCCGATCTCTACAAGGGCATCGACATATCGCTGCCGCAGGGAAGTGTGTACGGATTGCTGGGGCGCAACGGTTCGGGGAAGAGCACGCTGCTGTACCTCATCGCGGGGCTGCTCAGGCCGCGAAGCGGGCGGATCACATTCATGGGCAACGACACGCTGCGGCGCGAACCGCTCACGCTGGGCAACATGTTCATCATACCGGAAGAGCTGTCGCTGCCCAAGTGCAGTTTCCGCAAGTATGTCAAGCGCTACGCGGCGTTCTACCCGCGATTCAGCGAGGAGATGCTCAAGGCGGCGCTGGACGAGTTCAACATGCCTGCGGACGTCTCATTCAGCGAGCTCTCGATGGGCAACAGAAAGAAGGCGTACGTATGCTTCGCGCTGGCCACGAACGTTAGTCTGCTGCTGATGGACGAGCCTACCAACGGCCTGGACATCCCCTCCAAGGCGCAGTTTCGCCGCGCCGTGGCGCGCATCATGAGCGATGACAGGAGTGTGATCATCTCGACCCATCAGGTCAGGGACATAGACACGCTGCTGGACCACCTGCTCATCATCGACAGCGGCCGCATGCTGCTCAATGCCTCGACCGCAGAGGTGTGCTCGCATCTGGCCTTTGAGGAGTGCGGCGCCGGAGAAAGCATGCCCGGCGCGCTCTACGAGGAGCTCTCGGCCCATGGCAAGAAGGTGATAGTGCCCAACGTCGACGGCCGAGAGACGCAGCTCGACCTGGAGACCCTGTTCAACGCCGTGGTCAGCGGGAAAGTGAAGATAGAGAAAGAGGCGGACGACGAAGAAGAGGCAAAAATACTGAAGTAATAGGAGGACTCGAGATTATGGAAAGCAAGAATAACGGCGAGATGAACGGAGTGAACAGATTCTCGTGGCAGAGAGTGGGCAGACTGATGAGGATAGGGGCTATGCAGCCCGAGGCGCGTGTATCGATAAGGGCGGCCGTCATCTCCATATTAGTATTGTGCGTGCTCAACTGGATGACGGAAATCGGCGAAGGCGATCCTTTCAGCGTCTATGCGAGCCTCGTGTGGCACAGCCTCCCATTGCTGAGCCTGCTGGTAGGCACTATAGGACTCTCGGTAAGCATGTCGTCGCTGGGCGGCAAGGGCATGAGGGTGAACAGCATCATGATTCCGGCCAGGCGCAGCGAGAAGTTTATCGCCAGGGTGGCCGTGTCGCTCATCGGCAGCGTGGGGACACTGCTGGTGTTAGCTGCTATATTTATAGGAGTGTTCTCGCTGATGAGCGTGCTCTTTGATCCGGCGGGCAGCCTGGACGGCTGTTTCGCCGTGACCGACACATCGACAAGGAGGCTGATAGTGGTGAACGTCAGCGGGGCGGAAGACTTCAAGTTCAGCGTCATGAGCCAAGCCTTCATTCTGACAGGGCTGACGGTGTTCACGCTGGCGGCGTTTCTGCTGGGCAGCGTGCTGTGGAAGGGGGCCAGCTGGCCCGCTACGATGGGCTGCATCGTAGCGTTCTCCATACTGTGCGGTATAGCAATAGATGCAATAATACCCGAGTCGCACACGGCAGAGCAAGTAAAGGCCCTGTTCGAGCCCGCGGCGAGCGCGGTGTACGGCGGCGGGCTACTGGCTCTCGCCTCACTCATGATATGGGCGGCCTACAGGCTCTTTGCCCGCATGCAGGCCGTGAAGCCCAAGCTGGCATCCATACTGCGCCTCCCTCGGAGGGGTTAAATAAAGATATCAACAACACACCTTACCAACAGAGAGACTATGCACAAGACAGTAAACAACACCAACTCGTTTTCCTCGGCCCGTTACTTTGGGCTGATAGGGATAGGGCTCCACAGCACGGAGCTAAGGGTGAGCCTGATGGCCTCCGGCATCGCGGCCTTGGTAATAGGAGCGTTCATGTACCTGCTGGGCTGGCCGCATAGCATGTATGCGGACATTCTCTACAACCTCGCCGACGCTTACAGCCAGACGCTGCTCTGCGTCCTCACGATAGGGATGTCGGTGGTGGCCTGCTCGCTGAGCCACAAACGGGCACGCCTAAGCAGCATCATGCTGCCGGCGCGCAGAGATGAGAAGTTTCTGGCGCGGGTGACCGTTGTGCTGCTCGGCACGGCCGTACCGTTCACAGTATTGATGGGCATCATCGGCGGCGTCACTGCCCTGCTCAGCCTGAGGTACGACCCCGTAGGCGCGCTTGGCAGCGTCGACATCTGGAGGGCCCTGGGCTTCCATATCCGGTTTGCCGGGCTGTCGGCCTACGGCATCATCAACTCTCTGGGAGCCGTGCTGTGCCTCCTGTCGATATACCTGCTAGGCGGCGTGCTGTGGAAGGGGCCCAGCTGGCCCATCACGACGGCCTCCATCATAGCGATAAGCCTCATCTTCGCCTGGGTATGCAGCAAAGCTATGCCCGACTACCGGAATTTCATCGGGCTGGAGTACGACATAGCCTACGGCGTGGTGGCGTACGGCATCACTACCCTCCTCTCATGGGCAGCCTACAGGGCCTTCGCCCGTATGCAGATGACCAACCCGCGGATGACCTACCCGTGGTTTAAGCGCCGCGGAGGCGAGGGCCGCAGTGGCAGGTAAACAGTCAGCGGCGAAGACATTTCCATTAACTTTCGACTATTCAGAACTATGAACTTTGACAACAAGAGACCCATTTACCTACAGATAGCCGACCGGATATGCGATGAGATACTGGCGGGCGTCTACGTCGAGGGTGGGCGCATCCCGTCGGTCAGGGAATATGCCGTCGAGATGCAGGTGAACGCCAACACCACGGCCCACTCCTACGCCTATCTGGAGCAACAGGGCATCATAGAGGCACGGCGCGGTCAGGGATACTTCGTAAGCTCTGACAGCAAGAGCCATATCAAGGACAAGCGCAGGGCCAACTTTTTCGAGCTGACTGTGCCGCACTTTTTCAACAGTCTCGACCTGCTGGACATCGACTTCTCAGAGATTGAGAATATGCACGCTGAGTACGCCAGGGCACACGAGGCTGAATGCAACAATACAGACAGAGAAAAATGATACACCTCAAGGACATCAACAAGACTTATGACAGCGGGACGAAGCTTCATGTGCTCAAAGGCATCTCGCTGGATGTGAACGACGGCGAGTTTGTATCGATAATGGGCGCCTCCGGCTCGGGAAAAAGTACGCTGCTCAACATCATGGGAATACTGGACTCGTACGACAGCGGGGAGTACAGCATCGACGGCGTTGAGATACGCAATCTCAGCGAGAACCGCGCCGCCGAGATACGCAATAAGATGATAGGCTTCATCTTTCAGTCGTTCAATCTGATTTCCTTTAAAAACGCGATGGAGAACGTGGCGCTGCCGCTGATGTATCAGGGTGTAGGTCGCAAGCGTCGCAATGCGCTGGCCATGGAATACCTGGACCGTCTGGGACTGAAAGACCACGCCACCCACTTGCCCTCCGAGCTTTCGGGAGGTCAGAAGCAGAGAGTGGCCATAGCGCGCGCCATGATTACCCATCCGCGCATCATCCTGGCCGATGAGCCCACGGGCGCCCTTGACAGCCACACGTCTCTCGAGGTGATGCAGCTGCTCAGAAGGCTCAACGAAGAGGGCATGACCATAGTGGTGGTAACTCACGAGAGCGGAGTGGCCAATATGACCAACAAGATAGTACACCTAAAAGACGGAGTGATAGAGAGCGTAGAGGATAATGTCCATCACGACGCTTCGCTCTACGGCCGAGGAGGGCTTATGAAATGAGAGACACACTGGAAGAGCTGTACTCCACGCTTCGGCGTTCGAAGCTCCGCACCACTCTCACCGGCATATCGGTCTCGACGGGCATCTTCCTGCTCATCGTACTGCTGGGAGCCGGCAACGGAATAATACACGCCTTCAGCAATATGGCGGGCTCGATGGTACTCGATGTGATGTCGGTATACGGCGGCGCGACCTCCAAACCGTATCACGGCCTAAATGCAGGCCGAGTGATACAACTCGATGACCGTGACATAGACATTGCGCTTCACAACATGAGTGGGCAGGCCACGGCAGCCTCTGGCACAAGTTCGAAGGACAACATCACCCTGCGCCTGGGCTCCTCAACGCTCTCGCGCTCTCTGACAGCCGTAGACCCTTCTTATGTCAAGATGGACCGCAACGCCTCAGACCTGATTGCCGGCCGCTTCATCGACCCTCTGGATTCGGCCGAGAGGAGAAGGGTGATGGTACTCTCGAAGCAGGATGCCGAAGCTCTGGCAGGCTCATGGGAAAGCGCGGTGGGCAGGTATATCAATGCCGGCGGAGTGATGTATATGATAGCCGGTATCTACCCCAACCGCAGTATGAGCGATAACAAAAGCGTCTATATACCGCTCTCCACATACAAAGCTCTCTACGGGAGCGAACATCATTACGACAACATCAGCCTCAAGACGCGCGGCGTGGTGAGCAGCAAGGACGTGGACCTGTTCGCCACCCGTTTCCGTGGCATATCGAGCGGAATACACCAGTTTGCCCCCGATGATGAGAACGCCATATTTATGTGGAACACGACCACAGGCGCGGAGGAGACGAACAAAGCGCTCACCATTATCCGCACGGCCCTGTGGATAATCGGCCTGCTCACCCTCATCAGCGGAATAGTGGGCATAAGCAACATCATGCTCATCACCGTAAGGGAGCGGACGCACGAGTTCGGCATACGCAAAGCTCTCGGAGCCCGCCCGGCGCAGATATTGCGCACAGTAGTGACGGAGAGCATCATCATAACGACAATCTTCGGCTACATAGGACTGGTTCTGGGCGTGGTCGCTACGGAATGCCTTAACTATTTCGGCGGGCAAAGCACTGTAAACCTCGGTGAAGCCGGGAACATCACCGTTTTCTCCGACCCAACGGTCGACTTCGCCACTGCCATCGAAGCGCTAATCGTGATGATATTGGCAGGAGTGACTGCCGGACTGATACCTGCCTTTAAAGCCGTCAGAATAAAACCCATAGAAGCCCTTAGAGCCGAATAACGAAGCCATGAATCTACACGATAAACTCCAAATCCTACGCGAGCTCTTTGACAGCGACCGGCTCATAGAAGTCATCTCAACGCTGGGCAAGAACAAGAGCCGCACCATGCTCACCGCCTTCGGTATCTTTTGGGGCATCTTCATGCTCATCCTCCTGCTGGGCGGCGGCATGGGCCTGGAGAAGCTCTTGATGAACAACTTCTCCGGATTCTCCAGCAACGCTGCCATAATTGTGCCCCAAACCACCGCTCTCCCATATAAGGGTTATGACAAAGGGCGCGACTGGCACCTGGCAATGGGCGACGTGCTCGGAATGAAGCACTACCTTAGCGAGGCCGAGAACATCACACCCGTATGTATCAATTACGTAACCGGCAAAAACGGCAAGCACACCAGTTCCATCACCCTCAAAGGTATAGAGCCCGACTACCTCAAGATAGAGGAGCAGAAGATAAAGTACGGACGCACACTCAACGACAACGACATCAGGACGGGCCGCAAAGTATGCGTGATAGGCAAGAACGTATGGACCCAGCTCTTCCCAGACGGCAGCAATCCCTGCGGCAAATATATCGAGGCCGGCGGAGTGTACTTTGAGGTAGTGGGAGTGGACGTGCGCAGCAGCAATATAGGTCTGGGCGGAAGAGCCGAGAACTCCGTAATCGTTCCTCTGCCCGTGATGCAGCGCATATACAACACGGGTGGCCGAGTGGACATGATCTGCATCACGGGCCGCAAGGGTGTCACCATGGCCACGATGGAAAACCGGATACGAGAATACCTCTATCACGCGCACAGCATTGCGCCGGGTGACAACGAGGCCATGATCTACTTCAACATGGAGACATTCTTTCAGATGTTTCAGAATCTCTTTCACGGCATCAACATACTGGTATGGCTCATCGGCATAGGCACGGTGCTCAGCGGAGTAATCGGTGTGACCAACATCATGCTGGTATCTATTCGCGAGCGCACCGTGGAACTGGGCATCCGCCGGGCCATCGGCGCCAAGCCCCGCGACATCGTGGCGCAGATATTGATGGAGAGCGGCGTCATGACCATCACGGCGGGGCTCTCCGGTATCACTGCGGCCGTAGCTATCCTCGCCTTTGCCGAGCCGATGATACAGAAGAGCTCCGACACTACGGCTACATTCCAGATACCGTTCTCCTTCGCCCTTGGCGCGGCAATAGCGCTCCTCGTGCTGGGACTGCTGGCCGGCATATTCCCTTCTCTCAGGGCTCTGACCATTCGCCCCGTAGATGCCATGAGAGACGAGTAAGAACTACGATACACCATAAAGTACAAACATCAGAAATCAACCAATACATATATGAAACGCATACTAAAAATAGTGGCAATTATAGCCATTGCCGCCGTATTTATCGGTACCTTCGTTTTCCTGTACCACAAATCGAAGAAGCCCGCCTCCACCTACGAAGTAGAGACTGCATCCTACGCGGATATCTCGCGCACTACGGTGCTCACGGGCAACATCGAGCCTCGAGACAAAGTGGAGATAAAGCCACAGATCAACGGCATCATCTCCGCCATCTTTAAGCAGCCGGGAGACAAAGTGCAGACAGGAGACATCATCGCCCGCGTCAAGGTGATACCGGGCATGGAGGAGCTCAACGCTGCTGACAATCGCATCCGCATAGCCGACATCAGCCTCGCACAAGCCGAGAAAGACTTTGCCCGCGCCGACAAGCTCTATCACGACAAGCTCATCAGCACCGAAGACTACGAGAAAGCCTCCGAAGCTCTCAAGAAGGCCAAGGAGGAGAAGCGCACAGCGCGCGACCAGATGCAGATCATCAGAGAGGGTGTATCTGCCTCGGGCGGCAACTACTCTACGACCCTCATTCGCTCCACCATCAACGGCATCATACTCGACATTCCCGTCAAGGTGGGCAACTCCGTCATCATGAGCAACACTATGAACGACGGTACGACCATCGCCACCGTGGCCGACATGGGCAATCTGATATTCAAGGGCAACATCGATGAGACAGACGTGGGCATGGTGAGAGTGGGAATGCCCATGACCATCACCGTAGGCGCTATAGAGGGTAAGACATTCCCCGCAACGCTCGAATACATCTCGCCGCAGGTCAAGACATCGACCGACGGAACGAGCGCGGGGCAGTTTGAAATAAAAGCAGCCATCGGCCGCGGATATACCTCGGGCATACGCTCCGGCTACAGCGCCAACGCCAACATCATACTTCAGAAGGCCACACACGTCATCTCCATACCGGAGGGCTGCATCGAGTTTGCCGGTGACACCTCCTACGTATATGTCCTGACAAATACTCAGCCGCAGACTTTCACCCGGCGCCGAGTATACACGGGCCTCAGCGACGGAGTTAGGATAGAGATAAAGAGCGGACTGAAAGCAGGCGATAAGGTGAGAGGAAACGCAGTCACTGCCGATGAGAGTGCAGCCGACAACAAAGAAAATAAGTAATCCATGAGAAAGACTATAATTCTGCTGACATCACTTCTCTCCGTCCTGACCGCGGGAGCGCAGCGGGTCATGACGCTCAAGGAATGCATAGAAATGGCACTGGAGAGAAACATAAACATTAAGCAATATGCCAATCAGGAAGCGCAGCAGAAGCTCGTCCTCTCCGACGCACGCCATTCGCGTCTGCCGGACCTCAACGCCTCGGCCACGCAGAGCTTCAACTTCGGTCGCGGCCTCAACTCGGAGAACAACTACGTGAACCGCAACACCATGAACACGGGCTTCGCGCTCTCCACGAGCATGCAGCTGCTCACGGGCGGACGTATCGCCGCCGAGACTGCCGCCGGCCGGCTCAACCTGCAGGCTGCCGCTGCCGACCTGGAGCGTACGCGCCAGAGCCTGGCCCTACAGGTGACGGCCGCCTATCTGCAGGCCGTCTACGCCGCCGAAATGGTAAAGGTGCAGGACGAGCAAGTATCCCTCTCCAAAGTGCTGTGCGAGAGCAAGAGCAAAATGCTCAGCGCCGGCAAAGTGCCCGAGAGCGAACTCATCGAAGCGCAGTCACAGCTCACGCAGGACGAGATGGCCCGCACACAGGCCCGTTGCGACCAGAAACTGGCCCTCCTCGACCTCTCGCAGCTGCTGGAGATGCGTTCCCCCGACAGCATCGGCGTTACCGCACCTCTGGACTCCGTGCCCTCTATACTGCCTCCCCTGCCCGACGTTATCTATGCCAAAGCCGAAGGCATCAAGCCCGAGATAGCTGCCGAACGCCTCAGACTGCAGGCCGACGAGAAGAATATCCGTGCCGCCCGCGCCGCGCTCTACCCCACTCTGAGCCTCGGGGCCGGCCTCTCCTCAAGCTATTACAAGACTTCCGGCTTCAAGGCCTCCTCCTTCACCAAGCAGCTCAGCGACAACTTTGACAAGAATATCGGCCTGCAGCTCAGCATCCCCATCTTCAACCGCTTCACCACGCGCAACGCTATATCCCGCGCGCGCCTGCAGCGGGACGCACAGGCCCTCAAGCTCGACGACACGCGCAAGGCGCTCTACAAGGAGATACAGCAGGCCTACTACAACGCGCTCAACGCTCAGGCCAAGTACAATTCGGCACTGGCTGCCCGCACCGCCGCAGAGACAAACTTCAAGATGATGACCGGCAAATACGAAAACGGCAAAGCCAATCAGACCGAACTGGCGGAGGCCAAGACAAAACGCGCCAAGGCTATCACCTCCTGCCTCCAAGCCAAGTATGAGTATATTCTGAGGATGAAGATCATACGGTTCTACGAGGGTCAGGACATCAGCTGACGCCCCATCTGAGCCTCGACCCATAGCATAACACCGTCCGGAAGGCTGCCGACCGCACCCCTTCGCGACGGTGTTATTCATATATATATTGTACGACCATCATTCTTGCGACCTGCAAAATGAGGAATAGATTTCTCACTTTGCTTCCATTTCGCAGTGGAAATATTCCGCCTTCGCGGCATTCTCCAAAATGCATAAACGACGGATTATGCATGTGTGCGGAAGCCCCGTTTCCGCACACATGAAAAAACGTTCCGCATAAGATGATTCTCACAAAGTACCTGAGGAAAACTACATTTGAGATAATCCAAAACGTCTCAAATGTAGTTTTGCCCTTCCGGGGACACTGAAAATCACGTAGTTGCAAAGGGCAAAAAATGGCCTCTGTAGACGCCTCGATTGCGAGCAAAGAAAATCAATAAGCGCGGCGCTAACTGGGAGGGCCGCTGCCCTCAGCGGCCAAGAGCGAGACGGTGAATCTTACGTGCTGTAAGCGGCGAGAAATTAATATCGCGTATTCCTTCGCGCACTTTCTTATGCGGCGGAGGGCCCCTGCCCTCAGGGGCCCTCCCAGTTATTTTTCGCTCATATGCAGAACACGAATCATACATCTATATGTTGTCATCCACCTGTACGGCTGATCTAATTTCGCCATTCGAAAATAGCACCCTTTTCCCCATTATTGGAAAGGCCTTCTCAACACTTCAAAAAACTCTTCCGCATGCGCGGATACTCACATAGGACCTGAGGAAAACTACATTTGAGATAATCCAAAACGTCTCAAATGTAGTTTTGCCCTTTACAGAGCACTGATTTTCAGATATTTTCAAAAAGGGCGAAAATACCCTTTTCGGAGGCTGACATACTTTGCCCGGAAATGCCGGACATCCATCTGCTGAGCTCCGCATCCGGCGCCGCAACAAGGCATCAGTTTACGGCATCTCTTACCATGGGGACGGGAAGACGAAACATATATTCCGGCGACGGGAGCCCGGCTCCGGTATATGCATGTCGCCTACTTGCCTTTTCCGGACAGCAATAATACGCAATATTGCTGAGATGGCCTCTCACAGCTACTTTCGCGCATTCCCGGCGCGCCGCATTATTGCTACGGAAAGACGACAGGCAACTCATATTATATTCAAAACGCCGTTACCGATAACAATCATTTTATAATAGCCTGTCATTTTATGAAACATAATTCGTCAAATTTTTATATTCCACTTAGACAAAATAGACTATCTTCGCAAAAAATAATTCTTAATCAAAAACCATGCATATGAAAACTTTACTCAAAGCTATCTTTACCTTCGTTCTCGCGTTCGCAGTGACCACGGTGAGCGCCGACAAGAAGGTGCACATAGTGTTCATAGGCAATAGCATCACCTATGGCGCTACGTTGTCCAGCCCGTCGACAGAGGCGCCGCCTGTCATCGAGGGGCAACTGATACAGGAGCGCACGGGCGTGGAGACCAAAGTGAGCAACTGCGGCATCAGCGGCCTGACTACGGTAAACTGGCTGCCGGGCACCTCGGCCTACAACAACGCCGTGAGCGCGGCCACCACCTACTCCTCTGAGGACGGCCCGCTCTACTTCTCCATTATGCTGGGCACCAACGACAGCGCGGAGAAGGGCACCACAGGCGCGCCCGTCAGCACGGACGACTTCAAGGCGAACATGAAGGCCATCATCGACGGTCTCCATGCCAAGTTCCCCACCGCGCGCTTCGTCATCAACTATCCCACATGGTACAGCCCCAACACGCACAACGGGGCCACCTACCTGCAGGCCGGACTGAACCGCCTCAAGAGCTACCGTCCGGTCATGGACGCCATGATAGCCTAATATGCCAGCAGCAATGCGGGCCTTGTGAACTATGGCGACACGACGGCATTCACCTACTTTGAGAAGCATCCCGCCCTGTTCACCGCCGAGAGCGGTGTGGACGGCACATTCTACCTGCACCCCAACGCTTCGGGCGCCAAATATCTGGCCGGCCTGTGGGCCGACGCCCTGATGAAGGTACTCTCCGACGACGGTATCAAGGAGGTGAGCGAAGATGAGCGATATGTCATGGGCGAAGACCTGATAACCGACACATTCCAGCTCTCGACGAACACGATGGAGAGCTACCAGTTCTCCCCCTCCAATCTTATCCTGCCGGAGACAGACGGCTACGGCACGGGACAGTTCATCTACCACTGCGCATGGACCCACCCGCTCCCCAGCGGTCAGTACCCGTACATTCAGGTGAAGCTCTACAAGCCCGAGACCGACATCTACTTCTCTTTTATCAGCTCTGAGTGGACGAGCACATACGACTCGCCGAGAGACTTGAAAATTCTGGCTACCAATACACCCGCCGATGAGAGCTCGTGGGTGGAGGTAGCCTCTTTGACAGGTATCGTGACAGAGGTGGCACACCCTGTCAAGTACACCTCGTCCCACATAGCCCTCGGCGGCAGCTATACCAACCTGCGCTTCGTATGCACGCGCAATGTCACAGGGCGTCTGACTGCTAATGGAGGCCCGCTGTTCAACATGGGCCGCTTCATGGTGATGCGCGCCGACAAGGCCGACAACCCCAAGGCCAAACTGCAGCTCACGCTGGACAACATCTATAACAAGGGGCTCAATTACGCCGGCGGCACAGAGCCGGGCTATTACAACGGCGAGAAGGTGGACAACTTCATCATCGCCTATGAGGACGCCAGCGCCGGCATCTCGGGCGATCTGGGCGATGACGACGCCACCAAGCTCTACAATGCGCTCACCACAGCATACAGCGACATGATGGCCACATACATTCCCGTCAAACCAGGTTACTACCACTTCATCAGCGCTCTGCCCAGATTCGAGAGCACACAGGGGGTGAAGAAGGCCATGTGCATACTCTCCAATGGCCATCTGGGCTGGGATACGTACAATGAAAAAGACCCGCGCTTCCTCTTCCAGGTAGAAGCTCTGAGCGACTCGACCTACAGCATCCGCAGTGTGTACAACAACAAATACATCTCCTACTACGGCGGTGCGGGCGTCAACATCCCGATGACCGACGAGCAGGTGACACCGCAGCTGATAGACCAGATAGGCACCTACCCGCAGTTCCACATCGCCAACACGTCGTTCTATGTGCCTTACCACGCTGCCGGTCATAACGGAGGCTCCGGTGTGAGCGGAGACATCGTGGCATGGCAGGACAACGCCGACACGCCCTCTGCATGGTACCTGCTGACAGAGACCGACGAGGCTCTCATCGACAGCCTCACCAAGGCCGCAGCCAAGGAGTACCTGGCCGATCAGGTCAGCACGGCCATCAACAGCACGGGCGCTATTCGCGACCTCGCCAACGACTATACGGCGCTTCTGACGGACGGCAGCCAGATCACGGCCAACTCCGTCGAGGCCGACCAGTTCGCTCCGGCCAACCTGCTGCGCCCCGTGAGCGACGGCTACGGCACGGGCCAGTACATCTTCCACACCTCGTGGAGCAATCCTCTGCCCGCCAGCACATATCCCTACCTGCAGGTGTATCTGCCGAAGGCTATGAGGACTATCAAATATCACATGATCTCCTCCGAGTGGGGCAGCACATACGACACGCCCACCGAGATAGAGATTCTGGCCACCAACGATACCAATGACGCCACGTCGTGGAAGTCTGTCTACGAGCAGAAGAACATCATCACCAAGATGACTCACCCGGTGATCTACACGTCGCCCACCATCGACCTCGGCGCCGACTATCAGGCCCTCCGCTTCGTCGTGAAGTCGACCATCAACAATCGCGGCAAGAGCGCTACCACGTCCTTCTACCTCAGTCTGGGCCGCTTCAATATCTATTCGCCCGACGAGATATCCGAGACTTCTGAATATTACACAGTGGACGGCATGAAGGAGGCCTGCGACGCCTACGATCAGGCGAAGAGCGCCCTCCGGACAGCTTACGCCGCCGGCACGGCTACTGAGGCCGATGTGAAGGCCCTCTATGCAGCAGCCGACAAGATCTCCGGCCTCTATGTAGACCGCGACTCGCTGTACAATGTGCTGCAGACCACCATCACCAAAGCCAATGAAGCCTACAACAGCGCCGTTCCTACGAGCGCGCCCATCATCTCCGACGGCAGCCAGATAACGAGCAACTCGGTCGAGTCCGACCAGTTCACTCCGGCCAACCTTATTCGTCCCGAGAGCGATGGCTACGGCACGGGCCAGTACATCTACCACTCTTCTTGGAGCGATCCCCTGCCTGCCGGCACCTATCCGTACCTGCAGGTACACCTCAACAGCGCCATCGACCAGTTCTACTTCTCGATGATCAGCTGTGAGTGGGCCAGCACCTACGACACACCGCGCGACATCAACATCTACGCCACCAATACTCCCGACGACGAGGGTTCATGGACAAAAATCACGGAGATGAAGGATATCGTGACCGCCATAGCTCACCCCATCAGGTACACCTCGCCCACCATCTCTCTGGGAGCCTCCTATACGGACGTCCGCTTCGAGGTGCCGTTGACGGTCAACCAGCGCAGGGCGAGTGAGTCTGACGCTTACTACCTGAGTCTTGGCCGCTTCCAGATGTATACCGGCGTAGACCCCAACACAGTGCAGTATAATTATAACCCCGAAGTCAAGGAAGCTGCCGACGCTCTCAAGGCCCTCGTGGACGCCGACAAGGCTATCACCAGTCTGTCAGTAAAAGCCTCCGACATCACCGCCTTGGAGGAAGCCATCAGCAAGCTCTCTGCTTCGTTTGCCGACACCACCGAGTTCACCTCGCTCTATCGCAACACCAAGGACTGGATAGCCCAGATCCTCGTGGGCGAAGAGTTTGGCGACGCCGACTCTCAGGACAACGTCGACGCATTTGTCAACACCCTCACCAGCATTCGTCAGAACACCAATACCTATCAGCCCAAGAAGGCTGAACTGGCCGCTGCTGTCGAAGAGCTCAAGAAGGCCAAGAAGGACTTCGTCGACAATCACATCAAGCACATCGAGGCCAACAAGTGGTATTACATCATCTCCAACAGCACGCTGGAATACTGCAACGGCATGTCGATGGTAAGCTACAGCTCCGACGGCAATTCGGAGATCCACTACGGCACGACTGACCAGAACGGTGAATCGCTCTACTACAGTCCGCAGGCCATGTGGCGCTTCGTTCCGATCGAGGGCACTGATTACTACGGCATCCAGAACATGGCAAGCGCTCACTTCTACGGTCCGACGTCCGGTCAGGGCAGGGATCACACCTGCAGGATGCAGGCCTCCATCTCGCCCTTCCGCATCGACTATATCGGCAAGAGCCAGATCCACTTCGTGTCCATCAACAGCAACAACCCCGACGAGATACCTATCCACGCACAGAACGAACAGCACGTCATCGTGCCCTGGCAGGCAGGCATCGACGCCGCTTCGAGCTGGACTGTGATGGAAGTGGACGACAGCGAGCTCCTCAACAACACCGTCAAGGAGAACAGCATCAACCTCATGACTCTGCCCTACGACATCCCAGGCGGCAGCAACTCGCTGATGAGCCTCAACAGCAACATCAAGACCTACTCCATAAAGAATGTCGTAGCCGACTATGAGACCGGTTCGACAAAGGTGGAACTGACCATCAACGATGACATCAAGGCCGGTGTACCGTTCGTGCTCATAGAGGGCGACTACACCCAGTACAACGCCGAGACGGCCGCCAATGTGACCTTCAACACCAACATCCCCGCTACCGTCGACACCATCGTGGGCACGGCCAACGGTCTCGTTGCTACGTCCGAGGGCGCCGACATCAGTACCAAGGGCATGATCTACACTAACGGCACACTCCAGATGGTAGCCGACAGCCCCGTGCACATCGGCGGCCTCAGCGCATGGATTGACGCCACCAAGGTTACTCCGGCCGAGGGCGACGCCGATCTGACGATCAGCCTGCTCGGCATAGTGAACGGTATCCAGCCCGCAGCCGTGACCGGAAGCAGCGATAAGGTGAATGTCTACACCCTCGACGGCGTGCTCGTCAAGAAGGGCGTGAAGGCCTCCGAGGCCCGCAAGGACCTGAAGCCAGGCACCATCTACATCATCGGTGGCAAGAAGGTGCTCATCAAATAAGCCATAACTGAGACGGGGAAATTCCCCCATCCGGCTCTACGTCAGAGAGGCGGCATGCAAGACTTGAGAAACTTGCATGCCGCCTTTGTTTATACCCGTTTGTATATGCCGCTCGTTTGTGCCTGCTTATTTATGCCGTTCGATTATACCCGTTTCTACGGCGCCGCCAGTTTATGTCCCTTTGCGAGGAGCGCCCGTTTATGTCCCTTTGCGAGACACCGTTCGGAATGCGCCGCCGCGCCCGCTCTCCCCCGCCGCACCCTTTGCGATGCACAAGACGGTATAACTCATTCCGCATTTAACGCAAGGCTATGTAAACTTGCCCTGCACATAGCGAACGATGGTGACAAACAATTTAGTTATTAACTTCAGAAGTTGTCAACTATTTCAAGTAAACCACAGCACATAGTTCATGCATCGCAGCTGTCATGCAAATGCATCGCAGCTGTCATGCAAATGCATCGCAGCTGTCATGCGAATGCATCGCAGTTGTCATTCAATCGCATCGCAGTTGTCATGAGATCACATCGCAATTGTCATGAGATAAATCGATGGGAGAAGAAAATCAGCGAATCGGGGCAAACCGGCAGTTAAATGGTTTCTGGCAGCCTTAGCTCCGCCCCATTTCTGATTCAGGTTGGTCTGAGGGGAAACTTTAATTATAATGCTCTCGTCGCAGTCCGTACCGGCGGCGCGACCGGCAGTCCGGAGGGCGCAGGCAATTATATTTGCGACACGCATATTATATATAGGAGCATCGCATTGCGATAGTCGCAATCCGCGCGGGGATAATCTCAAGCAAGGCGCATTCCATCGCGATCACGGCGCGCATAATCGCGAACACAGCGCTAATTAACCCTGTCACGGCGCGTATAAACGCAATCAGTCCGGACATCCTGGTGGATATCCGGACTGACATCAGAGGTCGTAGTCCTCTTGTTGCTTCTGGTAAGCTATTAGTTGTTCTGCTCAGCGGGAGCCTCGGCAGCGTCAGCTGCGGGAGCTTCAGCGGCCTTAGCCTCCTCGGCTGCCTTAGCAGCAGCTTCGGCCTCAGCAGCCAGAATGGCGGCCTTCTTCTCGGCCACGCGCTTTGCAATAGCTTCGTTCACTTTCTTCTCTTCTTCGATACGCTTCTCGGCCTTAGCCTTGCCGTCAGCAGCCTGCTTGGTAGCGATAGCGTTGAGACGGGCTTCCTTGTCAGCCTTCCATGCGTCGAATTTCTTCTGTGCTTCCTCCTCGGTGAAAGCGCCCTTCTTGACGCCGCCCTGCAGGTGCTTCATCAGCATCACACCCTCACGCTTGAGGATATAGTTGGCTGTGTCCGTCGGCTGTGCGCCAACGCCTACCCAGTAGAGCGCACGCTCAAAGTTGAGCTGGATAGTAGAAGGATTTGTGTTGGGATCATAGCTGCCCAAACGTTCGATAAATTTTCCGTCACGCGGAGCTCTCGAATCTGCTACCACGATGGTGTAGTGGGCATAGCCCTTGCGCCCGTGGCGCTGCAATCTGATTTTTGTAGACATAAATGTTGTATTGTTTGTAAATCATTGCCGCTAACTCGTAACGGCGGTGCAAAAGTAGTAATTTATTCCGAATGAGATAGTAATGACCAGGATTATTTTTCTTCAGGCGGTCTTCTTCTGTCGCACCATGGTAAAGAATCCGATGATCAGCAGGGCGTAGACCACGATGGAGAGCAGCTGGCTGAGAGGGTTGTCCACCCAGGCGCTGAGGGTGAGGTCCAGTCCGGCGAAGCGCATGGCTGCGCTCACGACGCCCATCAGAGCGCCGCCGGCGATAAATCCGGAGGCGATGAGTGTGCCGCGCTCGTCAGCGGCGTGCTTCTCTTCGGCGGTCTTGCCGGCGCGCTTCACCTTCCAGCTGATGAGTCCGCCCACAAGCAGCGGGAGGTTGAGCTCCAGCGGGATGAACATGCCCAGGGCGAAGGCCAGCGCCGAGATGCCGAGCATGTCGAGGACGATGGCTATGGCCGCGCCGATGCCGTATAGGAGCCACGGAGCGCTGCCGCCGTTCATCAGCGGTTCGATCACAGCGGCCATGGCGTGAGCCTGTGGGGCTGCAAGCGCATCGCCCGTGAAGCCGTAGGTGTTGTTGAGCACGATCATCACGCCGCCCACCGTGAGGGCTGCCACCAAGGTGCCGAGAAACTTGTAGCTCTCCTGCACCTTGGGCGTCGTGCCGAGCCAGTAACCTATCTTGAGGTCGGTGACGAAGCTGCCGGCCATGGAGAGCGCCGTGCACACCACGCCGCCCATCAGCAGCGCGGCCACGATGCCGGCCGTGCCGCGCAGGCCCACAGCCACCATTATCACGGAGGTCAGGATGAGCGTCATCAGCGTCATGCCCGACACAGGATTGCTGCCCACGATGGCGATGGCGTTGGCCGCCACGGTGGTGAACAGGAAGGCTATCAGGGCCACCAGCAGGATGCCCACAACGGCGTAAAGCAGATTGCCACCCATCACGCCGAAGAGGAAGAAGCAGAACACTACGATCAGCGTGAGCGCCGTACCGAAGATGATGATCTTCATGGGGATATCCTTCTGTGTGCGCTCGGAGGTCTCCTCGGCATTGCTCTTCTTCGTCATCTCGCGGCGGGCCAGCGATATGGCGCCGGCCACTATCTTGCGGCTCTTGATGATGCCGATGATGCCGGCCATGGCGATGGCGCCGATACCGATGGAGCGGGCGTAGGCGAAGAGCACCTCAGGCGACGCCTGCGAGGCGGCCACTGTGCCGGCGCCCGTGCCGGAGGCTATCTGCATGTCGGGGAACAGGAGCGCTATGCACGGCACGATGATCCACCACACCAGCACGCTGCCGGCGCATATCACGGCCGAATATTTCAGGCCTACGATATATCCCATGCCCAGCACGGCGGCGCCGGTATTGAGCTTGAAGACAAACTTGGCCTTGTCGGCTATCATATTGCCCAGCGAGCAGACGCGGCTTGTGAACTGCTCATTCCAGAGACCGAAGGACGCCACTGCAAAGTCGTAGAGACCGCCGATGACGCCGGCCTTGAGCAGCAGCATCAGGCTTCCCGTGCCGCCGCCCTCGCCGGAGACAAGTACCTGAGTCGTGGCCGTGGCCTCGGGGAAGGGATACTTGCCGTGCATGTCGCGCACAAAATATTTACGGAAGGGGATGAGGAAGAATATGCCGAGCGCTCCGCCCAAGAACGAGGCGAGGAACACCTTTACAAAGTCGACCGAGATATCGGGATACTTGGCCTGGAGGATGTACAGGGCCGGCAAGGTAAATATAGCGCCTGCCACCACGCTGCCCGAGCATGCGCCGATGCTCTGGATGATCACGTTCTCGCCCATGGCGCCGCGGCGGCGTGTGACACCGCTCAGACCTACGGCAATGATGGCGATGGGGATGGCGGCCTCAAAGACCTGCCCCACCTTGAGCCCCAGATAGGCCGTGGCGGCCGAGAAGATAATGACCATCACCAGTCCCCACGTCACCGACCATGCGTCGGCCTCGCGCGGATGCGAGCCGGCCGGCATAAGCGGCTTGTAGGTCTCGCCTTCTTTCAGTTCTCTAAACGCGTTTTCAGGGAGCTTGGCAGCTTCTTGTGGTTGTGAATTTTCTTCCATACTATAAATTTTATTCCTGCAAAATTAGTATAAAAACTGGTAGTAAAAGAAAAAACGCGGGCAATAAAGCCGCATTAGTACATTAAATATTAACTTTGCGGAGCAAAACGAAGAATATGCTTGCATTACCTCCCGCAAAGATAAACTTAGGATTGAATGTAGTCAGGAAGCGCCCCGACGGATATCACGACATAGAGACTGTGTTCTACCCCATTCCTCTGAGAGACGTGCTCGAGATAGAGGAGGCGCGCGACGGAGCGGAGGACATACAGATAGTGGGCATGGGCCCCGACGACCGCCCGGAGGACAATCTCGTATACCGTGTCTACAGCGACATGCGCAGCGCCTATGCCCTGCCTCCCCTTCGCATATATCTCTGCAAGCACATCCCCACCGGCGCAGGCCTGGGCGGCGGCAGCAGCGACGCGGCGGAGACGATGAAGCTCATCAACGACATCTTCTCCCTCGGGCTGAGAGAGGAGGAGATGGAGACGAAGATGCGCGCCTACGGGGCCGACTGCCCGTTCTTCATCCGTCAGAAGCCCGTCTACGCAGAGGGCACAGGCGATGTGTTCTCGCCGGTGGAACTGACTCTGCGCGGACTGCATTTCGTCCTCGTCAAGCCGCGCGAGAGTGTGAGCACGGCCCGCGCCTACGGCATGCTCACTCCACGCCCATCCGTGACGGACATCCGCGACATACTTAAGGGCGATATCGACACGTGGAAGGACCGGCTAAGAAACGACTTCGAAGGCCCTGTGTTCCGCATGCATCCCGCCATCGGCGCGATAAAGCAGACGCTCTACGACATGGGAGCCGTCTACGCCCAGATGAGCGGCAGCGGAAGCGCCGTATTCGGCATCTTCAGGGGCGAACCGTCCGGCGACGAGCGGAAGATATTCCGGGACTGCTTTACCTTCCGCAAAGAGCTGGCAATATAATTCCTTAGATACATTCCTAAAAACTTACGCTGACAGATGATCTACTACTTCTCCGGCACAGGCAACAGCCGGCATGCGGCGCTCAGGATAGCGGAGCTCCTCGGGATGAAGGCGGAAGCCATCCCCGTGGCCACGCCCTCAGACGACGCCGTGACGGGAATCGTCTTCCCCGTCTACGGCTGGCGGCCGCCGCAGATCGTGAGGGACTTCATCGCGCGCCTTAAGGACAGAGCCACGGGCTACACCTTCGTGGTGATGACCTGCGGGGACGACGCCGGAGAGGCGATGGACTTCGTAGACCGCGCGGGCCTCAGGTACCATAGCGCTTTCACCGTGATCATGCCCAACACCTACGTATGCCTGCCGCTGTTCGACGTGGACAAGCCCGAGGTGGTGAACCGCAAACTCACAGCCGCAGAGCCGCGTCTGCAGGACATCGCAGAGGCCGTGAAGGACCGGAGGAGCGTAAAGGACATCCATGAAGGGCGCTGGCCGCGGCTCAAGACCTATGTGCTGGGGGCTTACTTCGAGCGGCACCTCATCACAGACCGACCGTTCCATGTGAGCCAGGCCTGCAACTCCTGCCGCAGCTGCGAGCGCGCCTGCCCCGTGAGCAACATCAGCATGTCCGCCGCCGGACGGCCCGTATGGGGAGGCCACTGCACGGGATGCATGGCCTGCTATCACATATGCCACGCCCACGCCATCCGCTACGGGAAGCACACCAATGGCAAAGGACAATACAGATACAGAGATCTGAAAAAATCATAGAGATCCGAAATGAAGATACTACTGCTTGGAGAATTCAGCAACGTACACAATACTCTCGCCGAGGGACTGAGGAAACTGGGACACGATGTGACGGTAGCCTCGGACGGAGACAACTGGAAGGACTACCCGCGCGACATCGACCTGAAGCGCTACAACATCTCCTTCGGGGCCACGGCCGCGTTTATGAAGAAGCTTGCCAGGGCCCTGCCGCAGATGGTCGGCTACGACGTGGTGCAGCTCATCAATCCCGTGTTCCTCCCGCTCAAGGCGCAGAAGATAGCTCCCATCTACCGCTTCCTGCGCAAGCACAACCGCTCCATGTTTCTCGGCGCCTTCGGCATGGATCACTTCTGGGTAAAGGCGGGACTCAACTGCAAGACATTCCGCTACAGCGACTTCAACCTCGGAGACACGGAGCGCCACGACGGCGAGAACGACATCTGGATAAGCGAATGGGGCACGGGAGCCAAGGGCAGGCTCAACTGCCGCATCGCCGAGAACTGCGACGGCATCATAGCCGGCCTCTACGAGTATTACGCCTCCTACGAGCCCTACTTCAGCGACAAACTGTGCTTCATCCCGTTCCCCATCAACCTCGACACGATCACGCCCAAGAGCACCGAACCACACGACAAGGTGCGCTTCTTCATCGGCATCCAGAAAGCCCGCAGCGCCTACAAAGGGACGGACATCATGCTCCGCGCACTGGAGCGCATCGTGAGGGATTTCCCCGACAAGGCCGAGATGGTAAAGGCGGAGTCGGTGCCCTTCGCGCAGTATCAGAACATGATGAACGGCAGCGACGTGATCCTCGACCAGCTCTACTCCTACACGCCGGCCATGAACGCGCTGCTGGCCATGGCCAAGGGCCTCATCGTCGTGGGCGGCGGAGAAGAGGAGAACTATGAGATACTCCATGAGACAGAGCTGCGGCCCATCATCAACGTGCTTCCCGACGAGGAGAGCGTATATGCGGCCCTGAGGGATCTGGCGCTGCACAAGGAGAGAATAGACGAGCTCTCCCGCCAGAGCGTGGAATACATCAAACGCCATCACGATTGCGTGAAGGTGGCCAAGCGATATCTCGACTTCTGGAAGCAGCAGACGGAGAAAAAGAAACTAATGAGCAAAGGACCTGTGGCGGGAGGCATGAGCTTATGAAACTAAGCGAAAGTCTCGCCCTTATCGGCGGAGCGCCGCAGGCCGACAAACTCTGCGCATTCATAGGAGAGGGCGCACCGGTCAGCCGCATCAGGCTTAGCGGGCTCACGGGCTCGGCGCTCTCGCTGCTCATGCTCGGGTGCTACAGCCGCCTGCTGGCGCAGCATAAGCAGAGCCGCACCATTCTGGCCGTCATGCCGGCAATGGAAGAGGCGGAATATTTTTATCAGGACATCCTCAGGGCAGCGCCCTCGGCCAAGATGGCCGGCAGCCTGCTCTACTACCCCTCTGACCTGAGGAAGAAGGGCAGCAAGTTTGTCCCCACCGATGACGACAGCCTCGTGATGCGCTCCAAGGCTCTGTCCGTGCTCTCGCGCGACAAGAGCGACGCCCACTTCGTGGTCACCTATCCCGAGGCATTGGCGCGCTTGGTGCCCTCGGCCTCCGAGACGGCCGGGCGAAGCCTTGTCATCGCCAAGGGCGCAAGCCTCGACATGAGCAAGCTGGAGGAAGACCTGCTCTCGTGGGGATTCAACGAGCGCGACTATGTCTACACGCCGGGCGAGTTCGCCCTGCGCGGCAGCATCCTCGACATTTTCTCCTACGACAGCGCGAAGCCTTACCGCATCGACTTTTTCGGCGATGATGTGGAGAGCATCCGCACCTTCGACCCCACCAATCAGCTCTCGGACGACCTTATCGACAGCATCACCATTCAGGCGGACTCGCGGGGAGGCGCCGGGACGACCCTCGTCCCCTTCACCGACCTGTTGCCGGAGGACGCCACACTGCTCGCCTTCTCCGCGCCGCTTATCGGCGCGCGCATCACGGACTACTTCGACGAGGTGGAGGACACCACGGGCTTTGCCGACATCACCGCCATCGGGAAATACGTCAACCATTGCAGCCTTATAGAATACGGCGCGCGCAGCGCGGCTTCCGGAGGCGGCAAAGCGGAGGAGCTCCACTTTGACACCAATCCCGAACCCCTTTATCACAAGAACTTCGAACTCATCAAGAGCTCCTTCGAGGACTTCAGGCGGCGCGGCTACACCATCTATGTGGCCTCGGACAGCGACAAGCAACTGGAGCGCATCGACGATTCGCTCGCGGGCCTCGGGATGAAGGACGCCTTCGTCCCCATCATCGGCACGGTGCACGCGGGCTTCTACTCCGACTCTCTCAGGCTGTGCCTGTTCACCGACCACGAGATCTTCGACCGCTATCACCCGTTCTCCATCACGGCCTCCGTGGCCGGCAGCGGGCGCAACGCCCTTACGCTCAAGGAGCTCAACAATCTCCAGGTGGGCGACTACGTGGTGCACATCGACCACGGCATAGGCCGCTTCATGGGCCTCATACACAACGGCGAGGGCGACTCGCGCACAGAGGCCGTCAAACTGCAATATGCCGGCGGGGACATCGTGATGGTCAATCTCTCCTCGCTCCACAAGCTCAGCAAATACCGCTCCTCCGACGCCGTGCCGCCCAAGATCAACTCGCTCGGGTCGGGCGCCTGGCTGAGGATCAAGGAGAAGGCCAAGAAGCGCATCAAGGACATCGCGCGCGACCTGATAAAGCTCTACGCCGAGAGGATGAAGGTCAAGGGCTTCGCCTTCTCGCCGTCGAACTATATGCAGCGCGAACTGGAAGCGTCCTTCCCCTACGAGGACACGCCCGACCAGCTCCGCGCCTGGCGCGACACCGAGAAGGACATGGAGAAGGCCCGCCCCATGGACCGCCTGATATGCGGCGACGTGGGCTTCGGCAAGACGGAGATAGCCATCCGCGCGGCATTCAAGGCCGCGTGCGACGGCAAGCAGACCGCCGTGCTCGTCCCCACCACCGTACTGGCGCTCCAGCACTTCCGCACCTTCCAGAAACGCCTTAAGGACTTCCCAGTGACGGTCGACTACCTGACGCGCGCCCGCACCCCAAAGGAGGTGCACGAGGTGGAGCAGCGCCTGAAGGACGGCCAGATAGACATCATAATCGGCACCCACAAGCTCACCGGCAAGGGCGTTCACTTCCACGACCTGGGCCTGCTGGTGGTGGACGAGGAGCAGAAATTCGGCGTGAGCACCAAGGAGAAGCTTCGCAGCATGAAGACCGAGGTGGACACGTTGACGCTCAGCGCCACGCCGATACCGCGCACCCTCCAGTTCTCCCTCATGGGAGCGCGCGACCTGAGTGTGATACGCACGCCGCCGCCCAACCGCTACCCGATAGAGACCGAAGTGGTGGAGATGAGCGACGAGGTGATCTCCGAGGCCGTCAATCGCGAGATGGCCCGCGGCGGTCAGGTGTTCTATGTCTCGCCGCGTGTCTCAAGGCTGCCGCAGATCAAGCAGACCATAGAGCGGCTCGTCAAGGGCGCCCGCGTCGTGATAGCCCACGGCCAGATGCAGCCCAAGGACATGGAGAAGGCCGTGACGGGCTTTGCCCTGTACGACTACGATGTGCTCGTCTCGACCACCATCGTGGAGAACGGCATCGACATCCCCCTGGCCGGCACCATCATCATCGAGGGCGCGCAGAACTTCGGCCTGAGCGACCTCCACCAGATGCGCGGCCGTGTGGGCCGTGGCGCCCGCCGCGCCTACTGCTACCTCATCGCCCCGCCGCTCTCGGCCCTGAGCGACGAGAGCCGCCGCCGGCTCGAGGCCATCGAGAGCTTCGCCGACCTGGGCAGCGGCATGAGCATCGCCCTGCAGGACCTCGACATCCGCGGCGCGGGCAATATGCTCGGCGCGGAGCAGAGCGGATTTATCGCCGACCTCGGCTACGAGACCTACAAGAAGGTGCTCGACGAGGCCGTGAGCGAGCTCCGCGCGAGCGAGTTCGCCGATGTCTACGCCGCCGACAGCAGCGAGCAGCAGACCTTCAGCACCGACTGCACCGTAGAGACCGACTTGGCCGCCTACTTCCCCGAGAGCTGGGTGCCCGGTCAGAGCGAGAGGATAATGCTCTATCGCGAGCTCGACTCCATCACGTCGAAGGAGGAACTGGAGCGCTACAAGGTGAGGCTCAACGACCGCTTCGGCAAGGCGCCGCGGGCCGCCGAGGCGCTCATGCGGATACCGCTCATCAGGATCGAGGCCAAGCAGCTCGGCGTGGAGAAGCTCATCATGAAGTCCGGCAAGATGATCCTCACCTTCATCCACGACACACGGAGCGCCTTCTACCGCTCGCCCATGTTCAACGCCATCATCACCTACGCCACGAGCCACATCCACTCCTGCCGCCTCGAGGAGAGCAAGGGCGCGCGCCGCATGATCATCTCCGGCATCCGTTCGACCGACGACGCGATGAACACACTCCTGCGAATCGAGAACGCCGGCAACGCTGCCGGGGCTCCGAAGGCATGAGCGGAGAAAAGCGCTTCCGCCTCTCAAAAGAACATCAAGCCTCCGGGCGCCCCGCAGATACATATATAATATGAGTAATCCACTGTGCGGGGAACGCCGAATGCGCGAAATAGAAATATACTCCCGCAAAACAGGAAAATTACATAGGACTTGAGAAAAAACACATTTGAGGTATTTCAAATTATCTCAAACATAATTTTGGGCCTATCGGGGGTACTGATTTTTAAGAAGTTACAAAGGTGGGGGAAATCGGCTTTACGTCGTCAGCAAAGCCTCAGGAAGAATACGCCGGACGTGCACCAAATATACCTGCTCCCATCCGGGCGTGACGACCTCGGCGCATCGGAAAATCTGCCCGCATGTAAGAAAATTCTGTTGCGAACGGAAAAAATTCTGCCCTGAACGGACGAGCAGTCTGATGCGAACAGAAAAAATTCTGTTGCGATCAGAAATTATCCTCAATGGACAAGAAAAATTTCCCGTGGGAGAAGGAAAAATTCTACTCGCAGATAAAAAAATTTATCTCGTAGTAGACAACTCGTTATCTCGCAGCTAAAATAATTTATCTCGCAGTAGAATTTACCCCGCTCGCAGGCGCTGGATTTCAGGCGCCTGAAAGGCTTCGCAGACAGGCTTCCGGGATTGGTTTGCTGCCGTTCGGAGGATCTTCGGACAGCATTAAAAGCGCATTCATCCGACCCGCGAATTCCGCAGCGCGGGGAAGCTTTTCCTCCGCATAAGCCCCGGAAAAGCCGCATGGGAGGCCCCGATCATGACAAATGTTTTAGATATTGACAAATTCCTTACAAAATCTGCCAAAAAACAGACTGTAACTTTGTGATAAGATGAAAAATATCTAAATTTGCAGAAAAGCAATATTTAATATATGAGAACCAACAGAAGAAATTTCCTAAAGACAGTCGGGGGCATCGGTTTGTTTACCATTGTCCCGCGCAATGTGTTGGGCGGCAATGGTTATGTCGCTCCAAGCGACCAGTTGACCAAAGGTATTGTGGGCTGCGGCGGAATAGGTCGTTCATCCTACCATTTTACGAGTGACAAGAACTATCGCCTGGTAGCTCTTTGCGATGTGGACAGCAAGCACCTCAACGATGCGGCGGCCGATGCGAAGAAGCGCTTCGGCGAGACATGCAAGACATATCACGACTTCCGCGACCTCGTGAGCGATCCCAGCGTCGACGTGGTGCACGTGGCCACTCCGCCCCACTGGCACGCGCTCATCGCCATGGCCGCCGCCAAGGCCGGCAAGGACATATGGTGTGAGAAACCTATGACACGCACCATCGGCGAGGGCCGCGCGCTGCGCGACACCGTGAAGCGCTACAACCGCATCTTCCGCCTCAACACCTGGTTCCGCTTCACCGACACATTCTACGGACTGGGCACCACCGTCAAGCCGCTCAAGAAGCTCATCGACAGCGGACTGCTCGGCTGGCCGCTCAAGGTGACCGTCTCGGGCAACACCGGATTCGCATGGAAGTTCTTCTGGGTAGGCAAGGAGAATCTCGAGACACAGCCCGTGCCGCCCGAACTGGACTACGACTTCTGGCTCGGCCCGGCGCCCTTCAAGCCCTACAACATCCACCGCACACATCAGACATTCCGCGGCTACTGGGACTATGACGGAGGCGGACTGACCGACATGGGACAGCACTACCTCGACCCCGTACAGTATATGCTGGGCAAGGACAACGAGAGCCCCATCAAGATAGAAGTGGACGCGCCGCAGCAGCACCCCGACGCCGTAGGCATTTGGCACCGCATCACATATACATATGCCGACGGTTGCCAGATAGTGCTGGAGGGCGAAGGCTTCGAGACGCCCGGCAAGGTACCCTATATCGAGGGGCCCAAGGGCAAGGTGTACAAAGGTTTCGAGTGCACCATTCCCGACATCATGAACAAACTGGCCGAATTCCCCGACCCGGAGCCGCAGCGCACGGACTTCCTGGAGTGCGTCCGCACACGGCAGAAGTTCGCTCTCAACGAGGAGAACGGCCACCGCAGCTGCTCGCTGGTGAATATGGGCGCCATAGCCCTCAGGCTCAACAGAAGAGAGCTCAACTACGACGCCGCCACCGGCACATTCAAGGACGACCCCGAGGCCAACGCAATGATTTATCAGCCCATGCGCGGCTCATGGCATCTCTAACCCTCTAAAACGGCACATTAATCATGAAGAAATACATTATATCCATATTAGCGCTGCTGCTGTGCGTACCCGCCACGTTCGCCCAGACGGACAGTCGCAATCGTGTGGCTTCCACCATCATCGCCGACGGACTGGCACAGCTCCCCGCCGGCAATCCTCAGGTCTTCTCGCAGGTCATCTCCGAGATGGCCGCAACGGGCGAGCAGGGCATACAGCAGCTCGCCTCGTCGCTCAACAGCTACGGCAAGGGCGAGAAGAACTCGGTCTTTGAATACGCTCTGAGCGGCATCACCGACTATGCTTCCTCCAATGCCGGCGCATCCTGCCGCGAAGGCGTGAAGAAAGGTCTGGCTCAGGCTGTGAAGACCTGCAAGAACACCTATTACAAGAACTTCCTGCTCTCGCTCTTCGGCCGTCTGGCCTCTGCGGGCGACTTTGACACGCTCGCAGGCTACACCGGCGACAAGGATCTCTCCGCCACAGCCCTCGCAGCCATCTGCTCTCTGCACGGTGTCGACGCCAAGGCCCTCGATTTCGTCAAGAGCGCGGCATCGGGTAGCAATGTGCCCCTTGCTTCGCTGGCCAAGATAGCTGAACAGTTCCGGCTGAAAGGCGCCGAGGACCTGCTCCTCTCGCGTCTCAGCAGCGCTGACGCCACTACGCGCGACGCCATCTATTCGGCGCTCTCCGTCATCGGCTCTGAGAAGTCGCTCAAGGCTCTCGCCGCTGCCGCCAAGGCCGCCGGCTATGCACCCGAGGCTTCCCACGCCACGGATGCTTATATCCGCCTGCTCGGTAACAGCGATGCTGCTGAGGCTCTCAAGGGCGCCAAGGCTCTCGCCAAATCTACCGTACCCGCCATGCGTGCCGCAGCCCTCGAGCTTCAGCTCAAATCGCTCGGCGACAAGGCCGGCAAACAGGTCATCGCAGCCCTCAGGGACAAAGACATACAATATCGCAACACAGCCCTCGACTACGCCCGCAAATATGCCGGCGGCAAGATATTCGGTGAGGTGGCAGCCGCCGCGCCGAAGCTCTCCGCAGCGGCCCGCACGGACGTAGTGAACTGGCTGGGCAACAACAAGGTCAAGGCAGGCGAAAGCCTGATCGTCTCCTCAGTCGGCAGCAAGGACTCGACGCTCTCGGCCGCCGCCATCAAGGCCGCCTCGAAGCTCGGCACGCCCGCAGCTCTCAGCGCTATCCTCCCGCAGCTCTCCACCAGCCAGTCGGCCGTAGCCACAGAGGCACTGCGCTCCTTCCCGGGCCAGATAGCCGACGGCATAGGCACTCTGCTGGACGGCAGCAAGCCCGCCTCCGTGCTCATTCCGGCTCTCACCGTGGCCGGCGACAGACATCTCCACTCGCTCTCGGGCAAGGTGCTCGCTCTCGCCTCCTCCGGCAATACCGACGTGCGTAACGCCGCCGCCAAGGCCCTCTACGGTGTAGCCTCGAAGGGCGATTACGACGCCGTGGCCGCACTCCTGGAGAAGGCTTGCGGCGACGCCGCCGCAAGCCTTCAGAAAGCTCTCTGCAATGCGGTATCGGCCGAGACGCCCGAGCAGCAATATGCGCGCGCCGAGGCCAGCATCAAGAAGAGCAGCCATCCCGCTCTCTACTATCCCCTGCTCGCTCAGAGCGGCACACCTGCCGCCCTCTCCGCCCTGCAGGCCGCCCTCAACAACAACGCTACCAGCGCCGACGCTGCCAAGGCTCTGATGCTCGTGGACAACGCCAGCGTGCTGCCCACCCTGCTCAGCGCCGCCCAGCAATACCCCGCCGTCAGGAATAACATGCTCACAAGGATGATGGAAGTAGCCGGCAACACGGTCAGCAACCCCGTGAGCAAGTATCAGCTGCTCACCGCCGCGCTCGCCACGAAGCCCGAAGGCGGCACACTCAGCAAGATCGCCTCGCAGTATGCCACCGCTCCCGGCGCAGCCTCGCTCGCCGAACTCGTGAGCCTCATGGACAACGGCGCATGCCAGTATCAGGCCGCTCTGGCCTACAAGGAGATCCTCTCGCACAATGCCGCTCTCAACGCTGGCGACAAGGTGCTCAGCGGACTTAAGAAAGCCAAGGACATCTGCCAGAAGCGCAAGGAAAGCGCAAATGACGCAGACGCCGGGTACGCTGTAGACGCCATCAACGGCCTTATCAACACGTGCGCCAAGGGAGCCGGCTACGACCTCAACAAGGGTCTCATCACCGTAGAGGCCGGCAAGCGCCACACCATTGCGGACAATCAGGAGAACATCGCCTTCTCCTTCGACTGGAATGCCGGCGGCGAGGGCACCGTCACTCTTCGCTCGATGCCCGTCGTGCGCTTCACGGCCAAGAGCATGGAGCTCATCGGCTCAAAGAAGTCCATCGCCCTGCCCGCAGCCTGCACACCGTGGCACACCATGGATGTTCGCCTCGTGGACGACCGCCTCTTTGTCACCGTCGACGGCACTAAATTCGTGGAGAACGAGGTGCTCAAGACCGCAGCCGGCGTAGCCTCCGCCAAGACCACCGGCGCCATGGCCATCGCAGCCGGCGCCGCTCCGCTCCAGATAAGGAACCTCAACACCGCCCTGCTTGCCAACACGCCGGTCTCCGCGCTAACGGCCGAGGAGAAGAAACAGGGCTTCGAACTCCTCTTCGACGGGCACAACCTCGACAAGTGGCAGGGCAACACCGTCAACTACACCCCCGACAACGGCACAATCTATGTCACGGCCAACTACGGCGGCAGCGGAAACCTGTACACCAAGAAGAAGTATAGCGACTTCATCTACCGCTTCGAGTTCTCCTTCGTCAAGCCCGGCGTAAACAACGGTATCGGCATACGCACACACATCGGCACCGATGCAGCCTACGACGGCATGGAGATACAGGTGCTCGACCACGACGACCCCATCTACGCCGACCTTCATCCCTATCAGCAGCACGGCTCTGTCTATGGCATCATCGTTCCAAAGCATGTCAAATTCGGTAAACTCGGCACATGGAACACGGAAGAGATCTACGCCAAGGGCGACCACATCCGCGTGACGGTCAACGGCGAGGTGATCCTCGACGGTAACATCCGCGAGGCCTGCAAGGGTCACAACATAGCGCCCGACGGCGGCAAGAGCAACCCCTACACCGTAGACCATCAGAACCATCCCGGCCTGTTCAACAAGGACGGCTACGTCAGCTTCTGCGGCCACGGCCCGGGCGTCCGCTTCCGCAATGTCCGCATCCTTGACCTGAGCAAGCATAAGGGCAAATAAAATCATAAGATATCCGTCGTCGCGCCAGATGAATCAGATAACAGGCCCGAGGCGACGGATTTCTTTTTTCTATAATTCAGCACAATAATGAATATGAGAAAATCAATACTGCTCAGCATCATCTCCTGCCTTCTGTTCCCCATCGCGGGCCTCGCCGTGAAGATAGTTCACGGCCCCTACCTGCAGAATGTGGGCAGCACCGAGGCTACCATCGTCTGGGTGACCGATGCAGACTGTGACGGACATGTAGAGCTCGCGCCGGACGACGGCACCAATTTCTACGCATGTGCCCGTCCGAAATACTATGACACGAACATGGGTGTAAAGCGCGTGGGCAAGATACACGCCGTGAGGCTTACGGGCCTCTCTCCCAACACATCCTACCGCTATCGCATACTCTCCACCGAGGTGCTGAAGCGCGAGGGATGGCATGTCGTGTGGGGCTATGTGGCGGCATCGGATGTATATTCGCGCCAGCCGCTGAAATTCACCACGCTCGACCCGACCAAAGCGGAGACCTCGTTCGTCATCCTCAACGACATTCACGAGCACGTCAACACCATCGAGCCGCTCCTGAAGCGTGCGGGATACGAGAACAGCGATATGGTCATCTGCAACGGCGACATGGTCAGCATCCTGCCCGACGCCGAGAAACTCTTCACGGGATTCATGGACGAAAGTGTCCGCCTCTTCGCCTCGGAGAAGCCATTCTACTATGTACGCGGCAATCATGAGACACGCGGAGCCGCCGCCACCCTCTTTCACGACTACGTGTGTCCCCGTCAGGAGCATCTCTATTTCATGTGGCGTCAGGGGCCTGTGTGCTTCATCGCCCTCGATACCGGCGAGGACAAGCCCGACGACGATCTGGAATATGCGGGCATGAATACCTATGACTCCTATCGTGACGAGCAGGCCAAATGGCTGGCGGAGGCCGTACAGAGGCCCGAATACAAAGACGCCCCGTATCACGTCGTGATATGCCATATCCCGCCGGTGACCAACAAGGGCGAAGCCTGGCACGGCAATATGGAGGTCACCTCCAAATTCGTCCCCGTGCTCAACAAGGCCGGCGTCGACGTGATGATATGCGCCCACGAGCACCGCTTCTCCTTCCACCCCGACACTGAGGGCGTCAATTTCCCCATTGTCATCAACGCCAACACCACATCCCTGCGCGGCGAGACGAAAGGCGGCAAACTGCACCTGAGCATCTACGACGAGAAGGGCAAAGTAATCTTCTCTCATGATTTTGGCAAATAGATAATTATCCCATACAATATAACAAACACCAAGATGAACCGTAAATCACTTATAGAAAAGATATTCGAGCGCCGCTCCTTCCTCTGCGTAGGACTGGACAGCGACATGAGCAAGCTTCCCGCCTGCCTTGCCTCCGACCACGACGCCATGTTCACTTTCAATCGCGCCATCATCGACGCCACAGCGCCCTACTGCGTGGCCTACAAGCCCAACGCCGCCTTCTACGAGGCTGCGGGCATCGTGGGCGAGAGCACACTGCAGCGCACGGCCGAGTACCTGAAGGAATACTACCCCGACCACTTTCTCATCCTCGACGCCAAGCGCGGCGACATCGGCAACACGGCGCGCATGTACGCCCGCTCGGCCTTTGACATCCTCGGCTGCGACGCCGTGACGGTCGCCCCGTACATGGGCAGCGACAGCGTGCTCCCCTTCCTCGAGCACGAGGGCCACTTCGTCGTACTGCTGGCCCTGACGAGCAACGGCGGCAGCGCCGACTTCCAGATGTCGCGCGACGAGAAGGGCAAGCGACTATTCGAGCGCGTCATCGAGAAGAGCCGCGAGTGGGGCAACGCCGACAACATGATGTATGTCGTGGGCGCAACGCGTGGCAGCCTTATCGGCGATGTGCGCAAACTGGTGCCCGACAATTTCCTGCTCGTGCCCGGCGTAGGCGCTCAGGGCGGCAGCCTTGAGGACGTGTGCCAGTACGGTCTGACGAAGGACTGCGGCCTGCTGGTCAACTCCTCGCGCGGCATCATCTTCGCCGACAGCTCGGAGCATTACGCCGAGGGCGCTGCTGCCGCTGCCCATGCCCTGCAAGAGCAAATGGCCGCACAGCTCGACAAACTGAAGCATTGACCCCTGAGCGGCAATAGCCATCGCGATGAAATACATCATTGACCCCGTACACGGCTTCACGCCCATCGAGGACGGCCTCATCGCCGCGCTCGTCCGCCATCCGCTCTTCCAGCGGCTCACACGCATACGCCAGCTCGGCGTAGAGGGCCTTGTCTACCCGGGGGCGCAGCATACACGCCTCCAGCACTCGCTCGGCGCCTACCATCTCACACGTCTGGCCGCCGACACACTCTCCGGCAGCGGCGTAGAGCTGTCCGCCGACGAGCGCGAGGGACTGCTGGCGGCCATACTGCTGCACGATGTGGGCCACGGCCCGTTCTCGCATGTCCTGGAGCATGTCATCGTCCCGACGGTAAGCCACGAGCATGTCTCGCTGCTGGTCATGAAGGCCATCTGCGCCGAGCTCGGCGGCTCCCTCCCCACGGCCATCGCGATCTTCTCCGGCACATATCCCCGCCGCTTCCTCCACGAACTCGTGTCCTCGCAGCTCGACATGGACAGGCTCGACTACCTCTGCCGCGACTCGTTTTTCACCGGTGTCAGGGAGGGCAATGTGGGCGCCTCGCGCATCATACAGATGCTCGGTGTGAAGGACGACCATATCGTGGTCAATGAGAAAGGCATCTACTCGGTGGAGAACTATCTGATGTCGCGCCGCATGATGTACTGGCAGGTCTATTTCCACAAGACGGCCGTCGGCGCGGAGTACGTGCTTACCGGCGCGCTCCGCAGGGCGAGGGAACTGATGCACGCGGGCGCTCAACTGTTCGCCTCGCCGGCCCTGGCCTACTTCCTGCAGCACGACGTGAGCGAGACCGAGTTTGACAGCACGCCCGACATCCTGCAGCTCTACCTCTCGCTCGACGACAGCGATATCATCTCGGCGCTCAAGGTGTGGCAATACTCCGACGACAAGATCCTGGCGCGCCTGAGCGGCGACTTCATCAACCGCCGCCTCTTCAAGGTCAGGATCTACGACGGTCAGGCGCCCGAAGGCGCTCTCGGGGACAAGCGGCGCGAAATGGCCGCGGCTCTCGGCATAAGTCTGAAGGATGCCGCCTACTTCGCCGGCACCGTTACCATCGAGAAGGACATGTACAGCCTGCAGGCCGACCAGATACGCATCCTCTCGCGCTCAGGCGTGGTGCACACCATGCCGGAAGTCTCCGAGATCATCCGTTCCGACTCCACCGCTCCAGCCTACCGCAAGACATACCTCATGTACGAGCGCATCTGAGCGCCGCGCCGTAAGGCGAATACCGGACCAATACACAGCCATGTGCCGCGAACCTCACCAAGGCCGGCACATGGCTGTATATATATAGGTAAATGCGCCCGCCCCGACACGGTATCATGCTTTATATGCGGAGGCAAATGGTAATGGATAGTCATGAACAGGAATGCATAAAAGAATAATATTCTCTCTTCGGGAGACTCTATTCCCGCATGCCCAAAAAAGATTCGCTGTTTTATAAGTCCTCAGCCTCCTGTCCATTCATTATATATTCGCCGTCCGGATAACATACGCTTTTCCCATTTTGGAAGAGTCCCTGCCCCTCATCATAAAAACCTTTCCGCACAGCCCAAAAACTACATTTGAGACGAGTGAAACTACATTTGAGATGTTTCTACTCGTCTCAAATGTAGTTTTGCCCTTCCGGAGACGCTAAAAATCACACAGTTGCAAAGGGCCGGAAACTACCCTTTGGGGACCGCGAATACGGACGGCAAGATTGCTGGCACGGGAAACAGACTTCGCCCAAAACATTGGCGCGCGTCTCGTGCTCCCAGTCAGGCTTCGCGCAAAACGCTACAATCATTTCACTTGTAGAAGTCCTCATTCCCCGGCCTCGCTGAGATAATTTCGCTATCCAAACGATTGCCCCTTTCCCACTTTTTCGAATAGGCCGTTGCACACATCGGGAAAAACCTTCCGCATACGTTGTATCTCACAAAGCATCTGAGGAAAACTACATTTGAGATGTTTCTACTCGTCTCAAATGTAGTTTTGGCCTCTTGGAGAGGCTGATTTACAAATACTTAGCAAGTGGGGCAAATCCGGCTCTATGTCGTCAGCAGAAGGGCCTGACAGATTCAGAGCCGCGAGGCTGCCAGATAGCCGAGGAAGAAAAGCAGGAAACCGCCGGTCAGACTGATGCCGAGGTAGAGGACGAGGGGCACCAACTGCCCTGCGCGCGTCATGGCGAAGTTCTCGCCCACAAAGGTGGAGAAGGTGGTGAATCCGCCGCACATGCCGACGGTGAGAAACAGCCGCAACTCGTCCGTGCAGCCCTGCCAGCGCGTGAAGAGGGCTGTCAGGAAACCGAGGATGAGGCACCCTATAAGATTGACCGTCAGTGTGCCGAGCGGCATATTGAACCACTGCACGTGGGCCGTCAGCCTCGTGACCGCGTAGCGCATCACGCTGCCGGCAAATCCGCCGAGCCCTACTGCCAATATCGTTCTGATCATCTCTCGCCCGTCTTTCCGTTATCTGATGCCGGCCTTCTCCTCCTCTGCTCTCAGGAGCGCGGTGAAGCGGTCCACGACGGAGGCCTCATCTCCCGCAGCAAACGCGCCGCGCGCTGCCTCTGAGGCAAGGGCTGAGGCGGCCCTGAGGGCGCACTCCCGCTCCTGTGCCCTGCCCGCTCTGAGACCGCTGTGAAATGAAGTGGTGGGCAGGATGTGTCTGTCTGGTTTTCCGTCCGGCATCTTACGCTATCTCTTTACAGACTGCAAAGTTAGCAATATTATCCCACGCGGATTCATGGAGATGTGTATTAAAAATACCGCATATCTTATACAAAATGTTATAAGTCGGCAAAAAAGGCGAATTATAGGATTGAATTCAAAATTAAAATCGTATATTTGCGCAGTGTTATGGCATATCCTAACTAATAACCAAAACAGAAAATAATTACGTACAATAAGTTATGAAGAATTGGTTTTATGCAGCATTGACTGCAGCGTTTATTTTTGCGGCTCCGGAAATCTCAGCCCAGAAGCATTATGAGCAGCCCGCCATCACGCCCGAACTGACGGCCGAGGCAGACGCAGCGCTCCAGGCTTACAAAGCGGCTCCTGACGATATCAAGGGTGCTGTGAAACAACTGATTAAGAAAAAAGAGGACAAAGACCTTGCAGCCATCGGCTATTACTACCTGGCAAAGAAGGAGTATGCAATGGCTACCGAGACAGCCAATCGTCTCTACAGCAAGGATGAGAAATATGTGCCCGGCATGGTGCTGCAGGGCGATATAGCCAGCGCCCAGAAGAAATGGGGCGAGGCTGCACAGAAATACGACGAGGCTCTGAACGCCGATCCCGAGCTCATCGAGGTCTATCTCAAGAAGGCCAACGTATTCCTCAACGGCGATACCAAGACCGCTCTCAGCACGCTCATGGAGCTGCAGAACATCGCCCCCGACCTGCCCGAGGTGAACCTCGGTCTGGCAAAGCTCTACTATCAGACGGCCGACATGCCCAAGGCCATCGAGAGCTACAAGAAATATCTCACCGTCGAGAAGAACCCCTCCATCGATGTGCTTCGCGAATACGCCATCTCGCTTTTCGCCGACACCAACTATACCGAGGCTCTCAAGGTAGCCGATCAGGGACTCAAGAAAGACCCCAAGGATCTGGCTCTCAACCGCATCAAGTTCTATGCCGACGTCGAGTCGAAAAACTATGATCAGGCCTTCACGGACAAGGACAATCTCTTCGGCAAATATCCCGACAGCGTCTACAACTATCGCGACTACACCTATCTGGGCCGCGTGGAGAGCAATATGAAGCTCATCAAGGAGTCGCTGGAGCACCTCAACAAGGCCATTGCCCTCAAGGACAAAGCCAAGAAGAGCGACATCTCCCTCTACAAGGACCTCTCCGACGTATATGCCGAGGTGCCCGACTACGAGAACGCCATCAAATATCTCAAGCTCTACACCGACTCCACTGGAGCCGAGGCCGGCGCCATCGACCTGCTGAACATGGGTAAGCTCTACTATCAGGCTGCCAGCGACGAGTCGACCGCGCAGGACAAGAAGGACGCCTTCATCGCCGCAGGCGACAAGGTGTTCGCCCAGCTCGCCGACCGCAAGAAAGACCTCTACTACGGTCCGTTCTGGAGAGCGCGTATCAATTCGCTCATCGATCCTTCCCAGCCCAATGACAATGCCAAGACTTACTATGAGGAGACCATCCGCCGCATAGGTGACAACAAGGACTACAATAGCCAGCTCAAGGAAGCCAATCGTTACCTCTCCTTCTACTATCTCAAGAAGAACGACGATGCTCAGGCCAAGAGCTATGCCGAGAAGGTGCTCGCCATCGACCCCTCCGACAAACTGGCTTCGCAGATCATCAAGCTCGTGAAATAAATACCGCCGCGCGCCTCAGGCTGCGCGACTGAATAACCATAGAAAAGGTAGCAACGAAGAATCATTTCGTTGCTACCTTTTCCTTTTATATGTCCGTTATCGCAGGTGGCTGTGCTCCCGGGCGGGCGGCAGAGGGCGCGGCGGTGCAAATTCCCTGAACCGCGCCGATGTCAGAATGGATAAAATTGCTAATTTTGCGCCCGTAATCCTGCATAAACATCAGGCAAATGGATTGGTGGGAAAACCTGTTTGACATCCACTCGGCTATACAGACTCTAGCTGTTATCTCGGCCATTGTCACGCTCGGCCTCGCCCTCGGCAAGATCAAAGTCAGGGGCGTCTCGCTGGGTGTGGCCTTCGTGTTCTTTGCCGGCATTCTTGCGGGACACCTGGGGCTCAGCATCGACCACAATGTGCTCGACTTTGCCGAGACGTTCGGCCTGGCGCTCTTCGTCTATGTGCTTGGGCTGCACGTGGGTCCGCACTTCTTCTCTTCGCTCAAGCACGAAGGGTTCTCCCTCAACATCTGGAGCCTCATCATCATCGTGGCGGGCACACTCTTCGCTCTGGTGCTCATCCCGCTGACGGGCATCAGCCTCCCCAACATGGTCGGTGTGCTCTGCGGCGCCACTACCAACACCCCCGCCCTCGGTGCGGCGGCGCAGACGCTCTCGCACCTCGGACTGCCGAGCGGGAGCCTCGCCCTCGCCACGGCTGTCACCTACCCCATCGGCGTAGTGGGCGTCATAGCGGCGATGATGATCCTGCGCAAGTTCTTCTGCCGCCCCGCCGACCTCGAGCCCAAGAAACTGACCGAGGACGACAACACATACATCGAGGAGCTCCGCGTCATCAATCCCGCTATCGATGGCAAGACGGTGATGCAGGTGGCGCAGATGACCCATTGCAAATTTATCATCTCCCGCCTCTGGAGGGGCAAGGAAGTGATTGTGCCGCGCGCCGACACGGTCATGCATCTCAATGACAAACTGCTCGTGGTGACTACCCACGACGAGGAGCACATCATCGAACTCCTGTTCGGCGAGAAGATAGACATCGACTGGAACGCCTCCAAGATCGACTGGAACGCCATCGACAGCAATGTCGAGAGCCGCACTCTGGTGGTCTCGCGGGCGGCCATCAACGGCAAGATGCTGGGCCGCCTCCGGCTGCGCGCCACCTACGGCGTCAACGTGAGCCGTGTGACGCGCGGCGACATCCGCCTCCTGGCCACGGACAACCTGCGCCTGCAGTACGGCGACATGGTGACCGTCGTCGGCAGCCACGACGCAGTCAACAGCGTGGAGGAGTTCTTCGGCAACTCGGTCAAGACGCTCAACGAACCGAATGTGGGCAGCATCTTCCTCGGCATATTGCTCGGCTTGGCGCTCGGCACCATCCCCATCAGCATCCCCGGCATGAGTTCGCCGGTCAGGCTGGGCATCGCAGGCGGTCCGATCATCATGGGCATCATCATCGGCGCTCTTGGCCCCAAGCTCCACTTCATCTCCTACACCACGCTCAGCGCGTCGCTCATGCTGCGCAAGCTCGGGCTCTCCATCTATCTGGCCTGCCTCGGTCTGGACGCTGGCAAGGACTTCTTCGCCACTGTCATCCGCCCCGAGGGCCTGGAATGGGTGGCTGTGGGCGCGCTCATCACCATCGTGCCCATCATCGTGCTGGGAGTGGCGGCGCTGAGGCTGGGCAAGTTCGACTTCGCCACGGTCTGCGGCATCCTCTGCGGCAGCATGGCCAATCCGATGGCCCTCGGCTACGCCAACGACACGCTCAAGGGCGACTCGGCCAACGTCAGCTATGCCTCCGTCTACCCGCTGGGCATGTTCGTGAGGGTCATCATCGCCCAGATGCTCATCATGTTCTTCGTGAGTTAGCCACCGGGCGCATCCCTCTCCCCCTACCATTATCAGCCGCCCTTCAGCGCGCAAGCACCGTTGGGCTTCCGGATTTCCGGAAGCACGAACTATTCTCCGCGAAAGCGGAATCATATTCTATTAAGCCGTACACCATTCCCCTGACAAGCAATCGAGTAGGAGGTAAACACTAATCATAGGTGCTTATCTCCTATTTTCGTGTTTACCGACCTCTCACACCACTGTACGTGCGGTTCCGCATACAGCGGTTCCCTTCTTGGATCCCCATTTGACA
>Ga0256405_10002056_pt1 | contig 49344 bp, 41 predicted proteins | sample RumenRJG_02DNA_FD_189096 | JGI IMG/M metagenome (GOLD analysis project Ga0256405, IMG submission 189096) | Bovine rumen microbial communities from Lethbridge, Alberta, Canada - RJG_02 | ecosystem: Host-associated > Mammals > Digestive system > Stomach > Rumen | place: Canada: Alberta...
TGGGGTGTGGGGCAAAGCCCCACATATAGCCTCAAAGCGCTTCGCAAAGGGTGAATTGAAAAACAGTCCAGTGGACTGTTTTTCAAGAGGGAACGCCTTGCAAGTGAAGGCGTTCCCTTAAAAAAATGGGGTTTATTGACAAGCTGAAAGGACGGAAAAAATCCGTCCTTTTTTATATGCTGATTTCTAACGGCTACTTGATAGTGCCTGCCTTGTAAGCTTCGAGAAGCTGCCGGAGATCGTTTATCTTGTCGTTTATTTCCTCACCCTTGTCGGTATCGGAAATATTCGCGCGCTGGTCGAGCTTTTCAACAAGGTGGATAGTAGGAGTATTTCCGCTTTCATCTGCTACGAAAGGCTTGTGCTCGGCAAGATTGAGACTGTGCGAGTCGTATATGAGAGTGTATCCTGCTATTCCTGTTGTGGACTGGTAAGCCTTGGATATGCCGCCGTCGATAACAAAAAGCTTTCCGTCGGCTTTTACGGGACTTTCGCCGTTTTTGATCTTTACGGGAACATGACCGTTTATGATATGTCCTTTTTCCGAATCAAGTCCGAAAAGCTCAAGCAGTGACATACACACCTCGGCTTTTTCGGAATAAGTATAGTAAGCGTTGTAATTCTCGGTGTGCAGGGACTTGTCCGCGAGCAAAGCTCGTTCAAAGAATGCCATTTTGTCCTTGCCGTAAAGAGGGGATTTTGCTCCGCACCAAAGGTACCACATAAAGTCGCTGGCGTATTCTTTTTCCTCACCGCTGCTGAAATAAGCCTGATTTACAAGCTCACCAAGCTTATCAAGCATGGTTCTGCCTGTGTACTTCACTCCGCGTATGCTGATACTTTGCAGCTCGCCGTTTTTGTCCATAGGAATACAGCCGTGGAAAAGGAGATTGTTGTTGCAGGTCTTGTACATAGCTCCCTTTGCGTAGATAAAGCGGATATGCCTCTGTAGTTTTTCACTGTGCCTGAAAGAAGCTTGCAGCACTTTCATCAGCTCTGCTTCGCCCTCGGAAAGAGTCAGCGGAGACTCGGGATTAACGGTCGGGAAGCTCTTGTCAAGCAGTTCATGGACTTTTCCGTTGACTTCTACCGTTCCTGCCGCGAAGTCAGTTCTGCCGAAGAGGTCGCGCTCCTGCATTTCCCATTCGGGGTGCTTTGCTATGAGCTGACCTTCAAGCTTCATCTGTATCACCGTGATCGCCTTGTGCATCTTTGCGGCAAGTTTCAGGTCAACGGGGTCATAAACGTTATCATCGAGAGCATTTGGCATATATCTTTTACAGTTGTCATGCTCATATGTCTCGGCTGCGAAAACTGCCAGTGCGCGGAGATTAAGTCCATAGCCGTCTTCAAGCACATCGAAGTTGTTGTATCTCATGGCTATGCGGATAACATTTGCGATAAGTGCAGGATTTCCTGCGGCAGCTCCCATCCAAGATATATCGTGGTTGCCCCACTGTATGTCAACATCGTGCATCTTCATCAGCTCGTCCAGAATAATGTCTGCGCGAGGTCCTCTGTCGAAGATATCGCCTATTATGTGAAGTCTGTCTATGGACACCGACTGTATGAGCTTACAAAGCGAGATAATGAATGTTTCGGCAATGCCCGTGTCGAGAATAGCCGTGATTATCTCGTCGTAGTAGTAGTCCTTGTTTACGTCGTCGGTAACGTTCAGCAGCTCGTCGAGTATGTACACCATATCCTCGGGGATACGTTTTCTTATTCGTGAACGTGTATACTTCGCGGAAACAGCTTCACAAACGAGGATAAGTCTGTAAATACTCAGGCGTTTCCATTCGTCGGAGAGTTCGCCGCAGTTCGCAAGGCGGGACAGCTCTTTTTCGGGATAGTATATCAGTTCCGCCAGCTGTTCGCGGTCACGGCCTGAGACAGTCTTGCCGAGAACGCGGTCGATCTTAATTTTTATCATTCCCGAAGCGCTTCTGAGCATATGTAGAAAAGCTTCGTACTCGCCGTGCATATCGCTGAAAAAGTACTCAGTACCCTTTGGCAGGCTTCTTATTGCCGAAAGATTGATTATCTCGCTTGCTGCGCTTTCTATAGTGGGATATTCCTTTGCGAGGAGCTGCAAATATTTCTTGTCCATATTATTCCTTTCAACAGGTCAGAGCCGACAGCAGTTCGCTGTCGGCTCGTTGTTTTATTTTGACAGATCTGTTTTTCTTACTGTGTCTCTTACTCTGAGGACGAATGTAGGGGATACCGAAAGCTCGTCTATACCCATTCTCAGAAAAGCTTCGGTAAGGGAGGTATCTGCTGCAAGCTCGCCGCAGATGCCTATCCATGCGCCGTGTTTGTGAGCATTGTCCGCAGCCATTTCTATAAGCCGCAAAACGGCTTCGTGATGAGTGTCAACAAACTGCTCGATAGCCGCATTCTGTCTGTCACAGGCGAGGGTATATTGAGTAAGGTCGTTAGTTCCGACGCTGAAGAAGTCCACGAGGGGAGCGAGCCTGTCACTTATGACGGCAGCTGCGGGTGTTTCTATCATTATGCCAAGCTCTACGCTGTCGGAGTAAGCCACGCCATCTGCAGTAAGTTCTTTCTTTATATTATCGCACATTTCGAGACATTTTTCAACCTCTTTTACACTTGTTATCATCGGAAACATTATTCCGAGGCTTCCGAATGCCGATGCACGGTAGAGTGCTCTTAGCTGAGTGCGGAATATTTCGGGGCGTGTAAGGCATATCCTTATGGCTCTCAGTCCGAGGGCAGGATTTTCTTCCTTGTCAAGTCCGAAATAGTCTGCCTGTTTGTCAGCGCCGATGTCGAGAGTGCGGATTATGACTTTTTTGCCTGCCATGCTTTCGAGGACTTTTTTGTATGCATTGAACTGCTGATCCTCGGTGGGGTAGTCGCTGCTTTCAAGGTAGAGGAATTCGCTTCTGAACAGACCTATTCCGCCTGCATCGCTTGCGAGAACAGCTCCGATATTGTCAACGCTGCCTATATTTGCGTAGATATTGATTTTTCTGCCGTCAAGGGTGATATTCTCCTTGCCTTTAAGTTCCTGTAAAAGGCGCTTCTTTTCGAGGTCTTCAGCCTGCTTCTTTGCGAGAGCTTCAGAGGTGGCTTCATCTGGCTCGAGGAATACCTCTCCCGTGTAGCCGTTAACAGCTGCCTCCATGCCGTCCTTTACAGCTGTCAGCAGTTCTTCTCCTGCACCGATAATAGCTGGGATATTCATATTTCTTGCAAGTATAGCCGTGTGAGAGTTGGACGAGCCGTAAGCGGTAACGAACGCAAGTACCCTGTCCTTATCGAGGAGAACAGTCTCACTGGGAGCGAGGTCGTCAGCACATATTATCACCTTTTCATCGCTGCCGACAGTTTTTTCGTCATCGGCTGCAAGATTGGAGATTATGCGGTTTGAGATGTCCTTTACATCAGCGGCACGAGCCTGCATATAGGCATCGTCCATCGAGCTGAACATCTCCGCGAAATTATCGGCAGTGACAGCTACAGCATACTCTGCGTTTACGGATTGGGTGTCGATGATGCTGTTTATGGACTCGTTGTAATCGTCGTCATCTATCATCATCATGTGTATCTCGAATATCTGAGCATTTGCCTCACCGACTTCTCTGAGGGCTTTTTCGTATATAGTCTGAAGCTGTTCCACGGAGGCTGCCTTTGCAGCAGCGATACGGGCTTTTTCAGCTTCCTTATCATCGATATGGGTCCTTTTGACAGTCGTGTCCCTGCGCTTGAAAACAGAGATCTTACCAATTGCGATAGCGCCGTATACGCCTTTTCCGTTGATTATAGTCATATTCTGTACCTCCTTGTGAAGTGCGGAAATGATATCCGCTTATATATCCGTAAAGCCTGTGATATAGTTTTGACGACGAGCAGGATTTTATGCCCGATCTTCTGTCAAAGCTGCTTTATCAGCTCAAAAATAAGCTCTTTTTTGGCAAGTCCGTCGGAGAATGCAGTTGCTCCGCCGCAGGCAGTACCGAGCCTGAGAGCGTAGTCGTGGTCGCCTTCGGCTGTTCCTGCTATGAAGCCTGCCACCATTGAATCACCTGCGCCTACAGAGTTTTTCACTGTGCCTTTGCACACGCCGCACCTGTGCAGCTTCCCGTGCTCGTCTATGAGTATAGCTCCGTCGCCTGCCATTGATACAAGGACGTTCTGTGCGCCCATGTCATGCAGCTTTGCGGCGTATTCTGCGATCTCATCGTCGTTTGTGAGAGTTTTTCCGAATATCTCACCAAGCTCATGGTTGTTAGGCTTTATAAGGAAGGGGCGATATTTCAGCACGTTCATAAGAAGTGCTTTTGTAGCATCGACGACAGCTTTGATCCTGCGGTCAGAGAGGCGCTCGAGTATCTTTTCGTATATGTCCGATGGCAGACTTTTGGGAATACTTCCTGCGAGTATAATAGTATCGCCGTCCCTGAGTTCATCGAGCTTTTTGAAAAGAGTGCCGAGAGCTTCATCGTCAATGTGCGGACCCTGCCCGTTCAGCTCTGTTTCTTCATCTGCTTTTATCTTCACGTTGATGCGTGAATTGCCCTGGCTGAGTCTTATGAAGTCGGCATCTATGCCCATTGAGCGTACTCCCTGCTCGATAGCTTCACCGGTAAATCCAGCAGTGAAACCGAGTGCTTTTGAACGCACACCCAGCTCGGCAAGAACAGCCGAAACATTTATGCCCTTGCCGCCGAAGTACATTTCTTCGCAGCATGAGCGGTTGACGCAGCCGAGTTTCATATTTTCAGTGTGTACCACATAATCTATGGCAGGATTGAAAGTGACCGTATAGATCATTTGAGGACCTCCTTGATCGTTGTATCTGTTTTGATTATAACACCGTACACTAAATGAATCAAGCGCTTTTATCCAAATTCTTCTCGAAATGGAAAGCTTTGTGAAAATGAACAGTTGACGACACTTCTGATTGTGCAATTTTGTGTCAGGATTTACATTATTTTCACTTGAAATATATATGAAAATGTGGTATACTATATATGAGATCGTTATCATTACGGAGATGATGTGATGAATATATCTGAATTTGCGAAACTGGCAGGTGTTTCAAAATCTGCTGTGAGCCGATACTTCAACGACGGCTACCTCGGTCAGGATAAGCGTGAAAAAATTGAGGCTGCAATAGAAAAAACAGGCTATAGTCCCAGCTTATCCGCTCGTTCGGTGCGTACCCGTGTGACAAAGCTCGTCGGAGTTATCCTGCCGAAGCTTTCAAGCGAGAGCTGCGCAAGAGTTACCGAGGGAATAAGTGCTGTGCTGAGTGAATACGGCTATGAATTGCTGCTTGTGACAACATCTAATAATAATCATAAGGAGATAGAATCTCTGGAGCTGTTCCGTCAGAATCGTGTTGACGGCGTAATATTGCTGTCTACGGTGTTCACAGACCTGCATAAGGCAGTCCTTGCGAAAATGCGTGTGCCTGTGATACTGGTCGGTCAGAAGCTGAAAGGCTTCAACTGTGTCTGCCACGACGACTATGGCGCTGCAAAGAGCCTGACATGTTTAATGCTTGCAAAGGGCGCGACAAGACCTGCGTATATCGGCGTTGATCCCGAGGACAAAGCAGCAGGTGAAGCACGGCGCAAAGGCTTTGAAAGCGCTGTTGCAGAGGTGGGGCTTGAACTTCGCAAGGAGTTTACGGAGATAGCGGAATTCAATATAGATTCGGGCTATGAAAAGGCTCGCAGGCTTCTTTCGGGCAAGGTTCGACCCGACTGTATATTCTGTGCAACTGATAGTATTGCCGCAGGAGCTATGCTTTACTGCCGCGAATCGGGGATAAATATCCCGAATGATATCATGATCGCTGCGGTCGGCGACAGCAAGATAGGCAAAATTGCCGCAGTTCCCATAACTACGGCACATCTTCACTACAAAACAGCAGGCAGCGAAGCTGCAAAGATGCTTCTTGCAGCTATCAAAGAACCGACGATCATTCCGCGTATGCTACAGCTTGATTATTACATTATCGAGCGTGAATCAACAGGAAAAACTGAAACTGTGTGAAACCAACTGAACAAACTTGTTTATTTCTTGTATATCGTCAATAGACTTTCTGTGCGGCCTGTGATATAATAAAGGCACAATATGAAATCAATACCACACCAAATGCGAAACCTATATTACATATTAAAGGAGAGGTGTTTTATGGATTACAGACAATGTGCTTCCGAAATCCTTACGGCTCTTGGCGGTAAGGAAAACCTTGTGAGCGCAGCTCACTGCGCAACAAGACTGCGCCTTGTAATTGCCGACAATGAAAAGGTGCAGAAGAAAACTCTGGAAAATATCGACGGTGTAAAAGGTGTTTTTGAAGCTGCGGGTCAGCTACAGATAATCATCGGTACAGGAACCGTAAATAAGGTCTATGCCGAATTTATCTCACTGGCAGGTGTCGAAGCTGCTTCAAAAGAGGACGTAAAACAGGCAGCTGCTTCAAAAGCTCCGTGGTACAAGAGAGCTATCAAGACTCTTGGCGACATTTTCGTTCCTATCATTCCTGCTATCGTTGCAACGGGTCTTCTCAACGGACTCCTCGGCGGTTTGCAGAGAGCTATCCCTTCGCTTTCAGACTCATATTTCTACAGTCTGCTCAATATCTTCTCGAACGCGGCACTGGTTTTCCTGCCTATCCTTATTGCTATAAGTGCAGCTAAGATATTCGGCGCAAACACATATCTCGGTGCTGTCATAGGTATGATAATGATACACCCCGATCTTGTAAACGCATGGTCGGCAGGCGGCGGAGCTGAAACAACTACGCTGTGGTCGTGGTTCGGCTTGTGGAATATACAGAATACGGGCTATCAGGGACACGTTATACCTGTTATCATAGCGGTATTGCTTCTGTCAGTCCTTGAAAAGAAGCTTCACAAGGTAGTTCCCGAAACATTCGATCTGTTCGTAACTCCGCTGGTATCGGTGCTTGTTACATCATTCTTCACAATGACTGTCATCGGTCCTGTATTCTCACAGCTTGAAACATGGGTACTTGACGGTGCAAAATGGCTCATCGCTCTCCCGTTCGGAATAGGCTCGTTCATTATGGGCGGTGTTTACGCTCCGACAGTCGTTGCAGGTGTACACCATATGTACAATGCCATAGAGCTTGCAATGATCGCTGATAACGGTCAGAACACATGGATGCCTATAGCAACTGCTGCAAACGTTGCTCAGGGTGCTGCTGCACTGGCAGTTGCATTCAAGACCAAAAACAAAAAGACCCGTTCAATGGCGTTCCCGGCTTCACTTTCAGCTTTCATGGGTATTACCGAGCCTGCGATCTTCGGTGTAAATGTCCGCTACGGCAAGCCTCTTATAGCAGGTATGGCAGGCGGTGCCTGCGGAGCTATGGTGGCTTCCATAATGAAGGTATACGCTACAGCAAACGGCGTAACAGGTCTGTTCGGATTCCTTATCACAACTGATACATTCTTCGGTTATCTGCTCACAATGGTAGTTTCAAGTGTAGTTGCATTTGCACTTTCGTTCATGCTCTTCAAAGACGAAAAATCTGATGATGAAGCTGCACCTGTTCCTGAAAGTACTCACACTGAAACTTCGGACAGCCTGAACGACGGGTTCGTGGCTTCACCTGTAAAGGGCAAGATAGTTGATATGCAGGACGTTCCCGATGATACCTTTGCATCAGGAGTATTGGGCGTAGGAGCTGCTGTCGTTCCGTCTGACGGTACCGTAAAAGCTCCTGCTGACGGTGTGGTAGATACTTTCTTCGATACACACCATGCAATAGGTCTTACTCTTGATAACGGTGTTGAGCTTCTCATACACGTTGGCGTAAATACTGTTGAGCTTGGCGGCGAGGGATTCAATGGTCACGTTTCTGTAGGCGACAGAGTAAAGCGCGGACAGACTCTTATCACATTTGATAAGGAACTCATCGAAAGCAAGGGGTATAATACAGTTACTCCCGTTATCATCACTAATCCCGACGATTACCTTGAGATAAGTCCTGCTCTTGAAGGCGATACAGACTTTATGGGCGAGCTTATCAGTATAAAGAAGGTTTGATGCGAATGAAAAATAACTGGCGGCAAAAGCTGCATTTAGAGCCGATGAACGGTTGGCTCAATGATCCTAACGGACTGTGCTTTTTCGGGGGATATTACCATGTATACTTTCAGTATGCACCTGAAAGTCCATTGGGTGACGGAGCGAAATGCTGGGGACACTGGCAAAGCTCCGACCTGCTGAAGTGGACCTTCACAGGAACTGTGCTCCGTCCCGATATTCCCGAGGACAGGGACGGAGTATACTCGGGCTGCGGTTTCCCCGACGGCGATGTGCTAAGACTCTTCTACACAGGCAATGTAAAAGAAGAGGGCGACTACGATTATATTACATCAGGCAGAGGGGCAAATGTCATAACAGTCTCCACCGAGAACGGTCATGATATGAGCTCTAAGAGAGTGTTGCTTCGTAATGAAGATTATCCCGAATTCTGCTCCTGTCATGTGCGTGACCCTAAGGTGTGGAAGGAAAGTGACGAAAAATATCTCATGGTTCTTGGAGCAAGGACTCTTCGTGACGAAGGCTGCGTTATCGTTTTCAGGTCTGAGGATCTTGAAAACTGGGAATTCGACTCGCTTCACGGTATACCGGATTTCGGCTATATGTGGGAATGTCCCGATTATTTCACTGTTGGCGGAAAGGCATTCCTGAGCATCTCTCCACAGGGGATACCTCATGAAAAATATAAATTCCAGAATGTATACAGTTCCGGCTATTTCAAAGCAGGAAAGGAGCTTAAAGACTATACCGAATGGGACTGCGGATTTGATTTCTATGCTCCGCAGACATTTGAAACTCCTGACGGAAGGCGGCTGCTGATCGGCTGGATGGGTATAGGCGATATTCCGTACACAAACCCGACTACCGAACTCGGCTGGCAGCATTGTCTGACTGTGCCGCGTGAACTGACTGTCAAAGCAGACGGAAGTCTCAGGCAAGCTCCTGTGCGTGAGCTGGAAAAGCTCAGGCGTGACAGCTTGCAGTTGGTCAGCGGTATGACAGCGGAATTTCCTTTTGAACTTTGCGCGGAAACGACAAGCAGGTTCACCCTCGATATGGGCGGATACCTCGTGCTTTCATATGCTGACGGCGAATTTACCATGAGCTTTACCGATGATGAGGTCGGCTGCGGAAGGGGAGTGCGGAAAGCTCTTCTCTTTGCTTGCACCGATATTCGCATACTTGCAGATACTTCATCGCTGGAGGTATACCTCTCAGACGGCGAAAAAGTCCTGAGCAGCCGTTTTTATCCTGCCGATACATCTGTAAAACTGACCTTCAGCGGTCTTAGCGGAACTCTTTACGAACTTGACGGTATGGAGATGATCTACGATGAATAATACTCTCATAGCTATCGGAGAAGCTCTTATAGATTTTATCCCCGATAAGCGCGGTTGCAGATTCAGTGAGGTTACAGGCTTTGCTCCAAAGCTCGGCGGAGCACCTGCCAATGTCTGCGGCGCGTATACAAGACTCGGCGGAAGATCACGTATACTTACTCAGCTTGGTGATGATCCTTTCGGTCACAAGATCATGGAGGAGCTTGAAGGCTATGGCATCGATACTTCGTGTATAACACTTACGGATAAAGCCAATACTGCTCTTGCGTTTGTTAGCCTTGAAGCAGACGGCAACAGAACTTTCTCATTTTACAGAAAGCCCTCGGCTGATATGCTCTACGAAGCCGAATGTGTTCGCAAAGAGTATTTTGATGACGCTTATGCTCTGCACTTTTGCAGCGTTTCGCTTGGCGATTTTCCTATGAAGGAAGCCCATCACGCTGCTATATCAGAAATGCACAGACGCGGAGGTATAGTCAGCTTTGATCCTAATCTTCGCCCTCAACTCTGGAGCGACAGCATTGCAATGATCAATACAGTGCGCGAATTTCTCCCGAAAGCCGATATCATCAAGGTATCAGATGAGGAGATAGAGCTTATTACGGGTGAGAAAGATATCGAAAAGGCTCTGCCGAAGCTCTTCACTGGCAGCGTGAAAATGGTGGTCTACACCTGTGGAAAGAACGGCGCTCATGCGTACACACGCAGCGGAGCCTGCGCTAAGTGTGAAGCGAGAAAAGTAAAAGTCCTCGACACTACAGGAGCAGGTGACGGCTTTATAGGTTCGTTCCTGTGGAAGCTGCAACAGCTCGGTATCACTGTCGGAAATATTGAAAATATAAAGGAGAACGAGCTTGAAGAATGTCTCGCATTCTCAAATGAATTTTGCTCAAGAAGCGTTCAGAAAGCGGGTGCAATAGACTCTTATCCCGATATGAACGATATATTATAAGGAGGTATTCACATGAAAGAATTTAATTACACGATCAAGGACGCAGTAGGTATCCATGCACGTCCCGCAGGTCAGCTTGTAAAGCTTGCAAAGGGTCTCGGAAGCACGATCACTATTACAAAGAGCGACAGAACAGTGAATGCAACACAGCTCATGAAGCTCATGGGAATGGGCATTAAATGCGGTGACACGGTAACTATCAGGGTCGAGGGCGGCGATGAAGAGGCTTCTGAAAATGCGATCAAAGAATTCATGGAGGCTAACCTGTAAATAATGTATTCTCGGTGTGTTCATGAGAATAAATTCCCGAAAATAAGGCGGATCACGCGCAGTGGTCCGCCTTGTTTTTGTTTAAGACTTGTTATGGGATATGTCATTTTATGTCTTAAAAATATATTACACTGATGGAATGAACGTTGGCTTACAATTCATTGTAAACGTATTGAGCGAACTACAAAAGAAGCCTATAGGCAACACCGCACAAAGACCGCTTAACGACTTTGTACTAAATCTGCTTGCATATTTTCCGTCATCTTGCACATAAATCTCTTGACATACGACAGTATGCCTGCAAGATTTCTATACAATCTGACGAAAAATCTGTCGGCGCATCTTTAGCACAATCTCTGTGCGGTGTTGCCTATATAAGCATATTAAAAGAGCTTAAAAGCCACTATCCTGAAAGTCCATCAAAAACGATCATGGTATTCTACATAAAAGTCAATGTTGCAGTAGAAAATGGCAGTAAAAATCGATAAAATGATTGAGAATATGAGAGATATGTGGAGAATTCTTAACAAAATAATAAATCGCATTAACGATATATTGACAAATTGACATTCTTACTCTATAATATATAAATATTACTATAGGTGCATAGGGTACTTATATAGTAATGTAATATTTTAACTGGGAGGAATACCATGAAAAACAAATTCACAAAAATGATATCGTTTATTATGTCAGCAGTAATGACGGTATCAACACTCACCACTCTATCTTCATCTGCTGAAATGGGGTATGAAGCGGGTGAAGGTACTCCATATTCTGATGATAACATGGAGTTACAGTACGGAGGCAGCTTGGGGAAAATGTTTGCAGATGAGATGGAACAATCTGCAAAAAATAATGAACAAGCTGCTGCTAGCGATTATTCAGTCTTTAAGATTGAACTTGATTCTGATGTTTCATATGTTGGTGTGGATTATCGTGCAAAAGAAGACTGTACGGTGTTTGTTGGCTTTTACAATGATGAAGGTACTGAATTAGTGTCGTCTTTAACTCGTGAAGTTACAGCGAGTGAAAATGGTCATATCGATATGGAAATTCTGGGAGTTCTCCCAGATCATTACCTTGTCAAAGCATTTTTGATAGGTAGTATACTCCAGGAACCTCTCTCTAAGCCTTGTGTTTACGATAAGAAAACTAAAGTAATGCAGAAGATTTTGAATAAGACCGTAGAAGATTTTGATGATGATAAGGTAATCAATATTGATGATGATGATAGTAACAACTTTATTGTTACAAAGGATGATTGTAAGAACATCACCTCTTCTGATTCAAAAGATACATATGTTGAAACAAATTCTAATGGTGAATATGTATTTGAAAATATTGATCTTATAAAAAATCTTAAAAAAGATGATATGGTTGCAGTATATACTGTCAATGATATTTTGTTATTTAAGATAGCGAAAATCAAGGTAGAAGGAACAAAAGCAACAATAACTCCGCTTGATACAAAAGCAGAAGATATTCTTAGTTTTGTAAAGATAGATTCGTCGCAGATAGATGAAGAAGCAGAGATAAAGGTGCTTGAAAAAGATGAAGACTGTGTCGATGATATTAAAACAATTGATTCAGTTAAAAAGCAAGAGATTAAGGTAAATAGTGACGGTTCTATGAATATGCCACATTATGATTCTTTATATGAAAAAGAATTTTCACAATCATTTTCTAAAGAGTTTTCAATTACGCTTAAGGATTTTAAGTGTGGCGATGAAAAATATATAAAAAAGATTAAATTGGAACCAGGAATAGAATCGTCAATAGATATTGGTGTTGAAACAGAGCTTGAAATATATATGGTTTTTGAACTGTTTGGTGACAAGTATACATCTACGAATGTTACTTTTACTCAAACTTATAAATTTAATCTACATGGTGAAATAGAGGGAGAGTTTAAATTAGCCGAAATCAGCGTTAAACCAGTACCTGTATTAACACTTTCGTTGGAGCTCTCGGTAACACTAACTCTTAGCGGCGATTTAAGCTACGTTATTAGTAAAACATCTTCATCTCACTATGATTCTGAAAATGATGGTACATTAGATACTTGGAAAAATTATGAAACATATCCTTCATTTAATGTAGCATTAGAATTAAAACTAAATTTAACTTTAAAAGCAGTAGTTATTTCAGATAAAATTTTTGAAGCATCTATGACACCTTATTTATCAGTAGCGTTTGCTGTAGAGAATAATTATCCTGTTAATTATTATACACATCACAATTGTAAAGGTTTATGTATTAAAGGTGGATTAACTGTATCTATTGGTGTTGAATTTGGATTAAAAGCATTGAAGAAATTTACGGATCTGTTTACGTGGACATATGACGTGAATTTGCCTCTTTACGAAGGCATAGAGTGTCATTATAACGATGATGGATTTGGTTGGGGAGAATGTGAGAACTTAAGTCATAAAATCAATATTAAAGTAATTGATAAAAAGACGAAGAAACCAATTAGAAAGGCGTATTTGTATCATGCTACAAGAAGAACTTTGGCGTATGAGCCTTTAAAATATGAAAATGGTGCGTTTTGTTATACGGATTCAAATGGCGAAGTAAGTACGTTTATTAAAGATAACTATTTGAAAGATAACTCATATGGTGTAACAGCTATAGTTAATGATGAAGAAAACGGAATAACCGGTAGTGGAAGAGTTAATATCGGAAGATCATGGGCTCCAAGTTTTAAAGGGATTCAATCCTTTACAATAGAGATTAACACTATTAGCAGTAAGAGCAGCTCAGGTGATGATAAAGAACCAAATAATACCTCAAAAGAACCTGTTCAGGAAGATGATGGAACGATCCGCGGAACATTAATTGCTAAAGAATATTCTGAAGAAAAACCGGTGTTTTTATATTATGAGTTAAAAACTGACGGAAACTGCTATATCTGGGGTAATGCAACTTTACAAAGCAACTCTACACTATTTGAAACATTATGTACTAAATATGGCGCAAAAAAGCTTATATTTATTGATCCTGATACTAAACTTGATAATTCTGGTGCTCTTTCTGATTCTCTTTGGGAAAGTATAGATATGAGTGTGTTAGACATAACCGAGATACCAGATAGCACTTTCATGGAATGTGAAAATTTAAAGGAAGTAATATTACCACATAATTTAAATACAATAGGCGAAATCGCTTTCCAGAGTTGTAAAAATCTTAAAACCATAAATATTCCTGATACTGTAACAACGATTTCTAAGGGGGCGTTCCAAAGTTCAGGACTTGAGAGATTTACAGCACCTAAGGGGCTTGTTACAATAGGTGATGATGCTTTTCGTTTTGTTGATTCGCTTAAAGAAGTAAATCTTAATGAGGGGCTTGAATACATTGGAAGCGAAGCATTCAAATGGTCAGGTGTAAGAAGTATTACTATACCGGCTTCTGTTAAAAAAATGGGTGGCAATGTTTTTGGTACTTGTAAAAATTTGAAAACGGTAGTAATAAAAAGCAACTTTTTTGAAAATAAGAGTGAAAGGGATTTATTGACAACTTTTCTTCTATGTGAAAGCTTAACGAAGGTAGTATTTGCCGAAGGCGTTACTCGTGTATATCCTTATATGTTTAGTGGCTGTTCAAGTTTAAGAGAAGTGGTTTTACCAAATACTCTTAAAAAAATTGGAGAGAGTGCGTTCAATAACACAGGTATAACCAAACTCACTATTCCTGAAAGTGTAAATGATATAGGTAAATATGCATTTGAGCTTTCTAAGATTTCTTCTTTAAAACTTCCTGCAAAACAGGTATATATGGATGAACGCGCATTTAGATCTACAGCATTGACTTCTTTAGAAATACCGGAAGGTATGCAATATATAGGAAAAGGTGTGTTTGAAGGTTGTCATTTGACCTCATTAAAGCTTCCTAATACTCTTGAAAGTATAGGAGAGAGAGCATTTATAGGTGCTCATCTTGAAACAGTTGATATTCCTGAAAGTGTAAGAAGCATAGGTGCTGATGCGTTTAACTGTGCTACAACACTTAGAAGTATTGTTATTAATAATCCTGATTGTAAGTTTGAAGAAGGGTTTATTCCGAGCGGAATCACTATCTATGGATATGATAACTCAACAGCATATGCTTATTATATGGGACATCCAAAATCAAAATTTACTTTCGTTTCACTTGACAAGCCACAGCAGTCTGCAACGACAACTACACTCAAAACAACAACAACCACTACTACAACCACCACAACCACAACTACAACAGCTGCAACAACAGTAGTTTCAACTGTTGTCGGAGCAAACAAGGAATGCATATTTATTGCAGTAAAGGACGCAGCAACAGTCGTAGCAGATGCGTTTACACTTCTTGACATCGACAATGTTGCATATTTCGATCAGCAGACAGCTGATGATAAGGGAAAGGTTTCATTTACATTTGTTCCTGACAAGCTCACGGAATGGACTTACATATTCATTAGTGAGGTCGATCACCTGAAGATATACAGAACTGTTGACACACCTGACAGCGATCCGAAGACAGAGAAGTATTATGTTGCTGATCCTAACGTTAAGATCTACGGAGATGCAAATGCTGACGGAGAATTTGATCTTTCTGATACAGTAATTATCATGCAGTCACTTGCAAATCCTGATAAGTATGGTGTCAACGGTAAGGACGATACTCATATCACATTGCAGGGACTTACGAATGGTGATGTTTACGATCCGGGTTCCGGAATAACAATGATGGATGCGCTTTGCATACAGAATTATCTGCTTGGTAATATAAAGTCACTCCCTGTATATTTAGATACATAATAAAGCAAGATATCAAATAGTAAATAGAGACTGATGTTTCTTTTACAGTGATGATATGAATAAGAGGCACTTCTGATGATTCAGAAGTGCCTTTTGTGTCTTGTGGAGTTTTAGTATTGTGAAGTGTTATACTGAAAGAACAGTCAAAAAACTGGTAGAATATTGTTCGCAGGAGCGACAACAAATTATTGGACATCGTGTATGAAAATGAAGCTACGGGAGATTTGTATTGACTACGGGATTTTGCCCGCGAAGGAGGGGCGGGCTGCGCTGGAGATCGATCTGAGTGCCTCGTGTAGGAGTAGGGCATTTCCTTTTTATCTGCTTAAAATATTCTTGGTATAAATTTATCAAGTACTTTGAAATAAAAAAACTCCCGATTTTTGTGCAGAAGATCGGGAAGAGTTTTTATAATTAGACAAAACAAAAAAGCGTTTACCAAATGGTAAACGCTTAATTGGTGCGAGTAATGGGACTTGAAAATATTTGCAGTTGTGCTATAATTTCTTTGTTGCCCAAATAGCAGTAGATAATGTATATAATGTAAAATTCATAGATTTTTACCATTTGATTTTTAATCACAGTTTTATCACTTAGTCAGCTGATATTGGGAATCAATAGCAAAGGAGACAAAAATAAATGGAAAACTCAAATGAAAAATTCGATGTACTTGCTTACATGAGAAGTCTTACACCAACTGAAAAAAGAGATAATAATTCTATAACATTAAAGGAATGGAATGAACGTTGGATCACAATTTACTGTAAAAGAATTAAACAAACAACTAAAGAAGCATATATATGTTATGTTAATAAGCACATAAATAGAGTATTAGGAGATCTTTACATTAATGAAATAACAAGAGAGGATATACAGTTATTTGTAAATTCAATGTCACTTGGTATAGGGTTAAAAAAGCCATTATCATCAAAAAGTATAAAGAACGTTCATGGAATCCTTCATAAAAGTCTTGATGTTGCAGTTGAGAATGGCTATCTTGAAACTAATCCTGCCAAAAGGAATGATCTTCCTAAAATTTCTAAACCTAATATTCACGCTTTATCTATTGAAGAGATTAAAAAATTCCTTATTGCTGTTAAAGGTAATGAAAAGGAAAATTTATTTAAGCTAACTCTTTTTACAGGCTTAAGAGCAGGAGAAGTAATTGGTTTGACTTGGGACTGCATTAACTTTGAAGAAGGCTATATAAGTGTATATAGACAACTCGTTAGAGTTAAGGATGATAATGACAAGTATTATTATAAATTCAGTTCATTGAAAAGTGGTAGAGCAAGAAGATTATATCCTGCAACATTTGTTTTGAATTTGTTGTATAAGATGAAGGATAATAAGAAAAGTGAATTTGTATTCTGCAATTCGGAAAACACACATTTTACACATTCATCTTTGCATAGTTCACTTAAAAAAATTGCCAATAAAATGGGAGTATCAGAGTTCCGATTTCATGATCTCAGACATACATATGCCACGCTTTCCATAAGATCAGATATAGATACAATGACATTGAAAGAGAATATGGGACATTTTTCAGCCGCATTTACTCTGGATGTATATGGACATTGCGATAAGCGAATGAAGATAGCTGGAAGCGAAAAAATGGATAAATTCATATCTGATAATTTTGATAATTATATATGGTAATTAAGATTATTAGTTTTCCCATAGGAAAATTAATAACATCACGGTGGTGGTTGCAAACACAAAGGGCAGTTGAGCCTTCTCTGCCCTATACCGTGATTATATATTAAAAGAAGGTAATAATATAACGCACATAAGTGCAGAAAGAAGGCTCGTTATGAATCAAGCTCGAAGAATAGGTATTTACAACAACAAAGGTGGCGTAGCTAAGACAACATCTGTTATTAATCTCGCCTATGCCTTTGCAAAGAAAGGAAAACGAATTCTTGTTGTTGACTGCGACTGTCAGGAAAATTGCTTCACTTTTTTCTTTTCAGATAAGTCTTCACAGGAAGTTTACAGTACAGATTATGAAAATATTTCCCATACAACATGGGACAAATACGTTACCCTTAACGTTGTTACTTGTAACAACGTTTTTGATTATATTCTGTTTGATCTTCCCCCAGCTCTCAGCGATGAAGTTAAACAGATAATAAAGCATATCGATGCAGTGTATGTACCGACTATGCTCGGACAATTTGAGATACAAGGCTTAAAAAGAGTTACAGATGAGATAAACCGTCAAGGAACAAAGCTTGGCGGTATTTTTATTACCATGTACCAGTCAAAGAACGACAAGGAGATTATTGAAGATTTCCGAAAGATACTTCAAGAACGTCTTATGAAATCTGTAATCCCTTATTCGACTACTGTTCGTGAGTCTCAGAAAGCTGGACTCCCAATAGAAGCGTACTTCTTTGAAAGAAATGTGCCTAAAATCGGTAATTCATGGAAGATAGTAAACGCATATGAAGATCTGGCAAATGAAGTTCTCAGGGAGGTCGAAGCATGAAAAGCAATATGTTTGATAATCTGAAAGCTGTAGTTGCTGATACTATTACTGACAGCATTAAGATGATAGATATAGCTGAACTGCACGAATCAGCTGATAATTTCTTTGTTGTAGAAAATATAGAGCAGTTCGCTCAGACTATCCTCGGTCAGGGTGGCGTTAAGGACAATCTTATTGTAAGACCTCTTGATACAGGCGGTTATGAGGTCATCAGCGGTCATAGGCGCAGAGCTGCGGTACAGTATCTTATAGAAAAAGGTGAAAACGTATCTCATTATCTCCCCTGTCTTGTTCAGAACTATGCCGATGAAGATGATAAAATGCTTGACCTTATACTTATGAATGTTTCGGCAAGGCAGATTTCCGATCAGGAACTTTGGAAGTGCTATGAAAAAATTGATAAGATTTTGAAAGAGAAAAAGGATAAAGGAGAGTATTTCGGCAGACTTCGTGACGATATTGCAAAAACTCTCGGTGTTTCCGCTTCACAGGTCGGTAAAATGCAGAATATAGATAAAAATGCAATTGAGCCTGTAAAAGAAGCTGTTGCAAGTGGAGATTTATCAATAAGTACTGCAAATGAGATAGCAAAGCTTGATAAAAAAGAACAGAGTAAGATCACCGATCTCAGCAAAGTACAGCCAAAGGATATAAAAAAGAAAGCCGTTGCTACAAGTAGCAACTCTAAGGTACAAGTTGACACAAGTAGCAACGATGAAAGTTCTGACTTTGGTGATGATGAAGAAATTATTGACATAGATAGCAGCGAAAAAAACTCTGATTTTAATGATGAGGAAGATATTGTTGACACAAATAACAACGAAGAAGCGAAAGTTGCTACAAGTAGCAACGATGACAAATATACATTAAGTGCTATGAAAGGTTACTTAATGCTTGCGGCAGAAGAAGCTTCTTTTTCAACAGAGCAGATAAATGCGCTTCTCGGTGGAATTATGAAAGCACTTTCCAACTACGATAAGGCAGCAGCTGAGAATAGGTATCTGCATCGTTAATCTGAGGTAAATATAATGAGTATTATAACTAATTACATTTATACCGTTGGATGAAAAATCGAAAAAAATTTCATTCATGAGTGTGCCAAAATAGATGAGCAGAGAAAAGCTAATGGTATGTTTATCTCACAAGAAAAATAAGTAAAAAAGGAGGTAGTAATGAAGTTCAAGGATTTGGAAGCTTGTCCGTTCTGCGGTTGTGACGAATTCTATGAAAAACAGCAAACCAGAGGAACAATACACTTCCGTATACGATTTGACGGTAACGAGACTGATAATACAGATATGTATGATAGTCTGATTACAAAATATTCTGGCAGAGCTTACTGTGAGAGTTGTCAGCAATTTCTCGGCAATTATATAAATGATACTGTCGGCAAGGCAGCTGATAGGCAGTGCCTGAAAAATTCACTTCAATCGGAAAGTAAGGAGGTACAAGATTTCTTTAAAAAAGCGTTGAAGGATCATGATACATATACTAAAAATGTAAAGAAATTATCACGACAACGGTCTGACCATATAGGAGAAGATAAAAGATGATAATCTACAAAGGAAGAAAAGAGTATGATTTCATCGTGCTGACATTAAAAATGTCGAATTACGATGATTTTTTGGGGGTATTCAAGGATAAGGAAGATATTGCCAAATACTTTGAAAGCAGTAGTTTTAATGTTGAAGGTGGAGCTTACACTGGTTGGCAGATGAAAGTAGGTGATGTTGTAGGTCAAGAGATATTCGACTTTGATTTGGGGCTTTCTTCAAATGATGATGTACGTTGATACAAATATCAACGTAAAATAATATACATATAACGGAGGTATAAATTATGAACAAAGCAATTCTTATGGGTAGACTCACCGCTGATCCTGAATTTAGACAGACAGATAATGGCGTTTCATTATGTCGATTTACTGTCGCTGTTCAGGATGACTACAAGAACAAAGACGGATCGAGGGATGTTGACTACCTCACCTGTCAAGCATGGCGTTCTACTGCGGAATATGTAAGCAATTATTTTAAGAAAGGCAGCAGAATAGCTATAATAGGTAAAAATAAGTGTGATATTTCCGAAAAAGACGGAAAGAAATATTATTATAACTATATCAAAGTTGAAAGCGCAGAGTTTGCCGGCTACAATAAGCCTTCTTCCGAAAATGCAGAGGAAAGTGAAGAAGACTTTCCGGCAGAATTTGATGAGATAGTATCAGAAGACTCGCCTTTCTAAAGCATGATTGCTTGACTTTACAGTGATGATGTGGTATAATTTACCTAAAATTATTTCTTTTTCAGGAGGTAATCAAATGAAACGCAACATGGGTAAAGAGATCAAAGATGTTGGTACACTCTTTATAGTAATTGGCGCAGTATTTGCCCTTGCTGTTATTTACATTTTTACTGCTGGAGATTCATCAGCACTTGGACGATTTATTAATCACAATTTCTTATTTATCACTGTAGGCGGTCTGCTTTGTTTCCTGATAGGGATCATAGTCCGCAGTATAGGCAGAACGAAAGAAGAAAAAGAGAAGGAGCAAAAGTAAGGTTATAATTGATAAATAGCAAAGGAGGAATAGTTATGACAGATGAAGAAACAAGAAAAGGCATGAAAATTCTGAAATCAATTGAAGCTGGAATACAAGAAGTTGAAAATCGTAGTGCTATAAAGATATTAGCTCACGCTTGTATGATAATCGATGAAGAGAGTGCAAAAGTATGTTTCACAGGATATAATGAAATAGACTATGAAATACCGTATCATATATTCATAACTATCCCTCAAAAGCGCCTTATAATCGAGGTGTGCAGAGCGTTATCAATAAATTATAACGATTACGGTCAAGAATGAAAAAGGAAGAAAAATCAAAATAACAAAATGAGTGATAATTGAATACATACGTTTAAAGCCTTAGTATATAAACTAAGGTTTTTTTGTATCTATAAACAGAGGTGAAATAAATGAATATGAGTGACGACGTTGCCGGAGCGGTAATGCAGGTTTCTGCCAAAGGAGCGGAAGAAGCGATTCATGTAACAAATACGGTGCTTGAAGCGATATATAAGTTGCTTCATCATCTTGCTGAACGTGACCGAGAAAAAAGGCAACAGAAGACGGATGTAACAAACAATGAAATTACAGACCTTAAAAATGGTAAAGTATCAATTAAAGATTTGACTGCGCATTGTCGAAAAACAGGCGAGCAGCTCGTTACATCGGAAATAGGGATCACCAAAGAAGATATGCACTATATAGCTTCAAAAGCAAAAAAATATGGCATTCCTATTGCTTTCAGAAATGAAAAAGGAAAAGACAATATATACGCAATGATTAGAAAGAGCGATGTTCCGCTATTGAAACAAATATCAACAGAGAACATAAAAGAAAAACTTGCATCAAGACCGCAGGAACTTGCCAACTTCAAATGTAAAGAATGGGAGATTCCATTTATAAATGCAGAACTGTCAAGACTTGATCTTTCGGCACAATTTGCAAAGATGAAAAACGGCGAATTTATGGCGCTTTATGAAGCCAAAGATGCTAAAGCTATTGAGATCGCACGTTCTGAATTTGTTCGCAAAGTACATGAAGTCGAGAATAATATTGAGTTTTCAAAGGATAATGACGGCTTCTTTACAATAAAGGATAAATTATCGGGTAACAAACGTTCATTTGACGATACATCAAACAAAAAGTTTATTTCTTGTGAATTACAGAAAAGTTTTGGTTTTGACGAAAACAAAGCTAATATAGCAGCACAAAAGTTTGGCAGCGAAATGCTTGCCGGAGATGCTAAAAGTAAGTATTTCAGTGATGATCCTCTTAATGATTTTTCATATATGTCAAAGATATCATGGAATGACGAGGATGTACTTGCAAAAGCTTATGATTGCTACTATGTTACTCCAAAGGAAGACGGAATATCAAGAATAGTATATCAGCGTGATGATGAACGTTTTGCTGTACTTGATCCTCCACGTCAGACTAAGGCTATGATGCGTGGCATTCTTGAAAAAGAGTTGGGTATAACAGATGTTCATGAACAGGATGCTCTTATAGCGAAGGCAGAATATGTTTCAAAGGCAAATGCTAAATACAGAAAAGTATTCGGTAATGTAGAGGATATATATAAACATGATGTGTCATTTACCCGTGAAGCTTTTGATATGACAAACACCGCGGTCGTTTCCGGTATGCTTCGTACAGATGAAACTGGAAACAAATATACCAAAACACAGCCTATAGACAGTGTATCAACTGAAATCACAAGAAAAGGTGCAAACGAATTTGAAGTCAAGAGTACGGCAATTGCGACTGAAACAGACCAAAATGGACAGCAGCAAAGTGTACCTCAGATGCAGCAGCTAATACTTTCTTTTTCAAACAAGAAAACCGCACTTGAAGAACTTAAGGAGATGTATATATCTCAGGGAGTACCCGAAGCAGCTGCAAAGGATATGGCAAAAAATGTATATCAGAAGGCTGAACTGCAAGCTGTTATACCTGTGCTTGCAATTGAGAGAACAAATAATAATAGCATTTCTTTTGTAAATGGGAATAAGAAAGTTGAGGTTTCAGCAGTTGACCGTGCCGAAGCAACGGAAGCTCTGTCATCAGAATTTGGCATTTCAAAAGAAGACGCAGCAGCTATTATGGAAAAGGCAGATGAACTCGTTGTTACAAGTAGCAACACAGAAATGCAAATTGATACAAATATCAACGATGAAAATAACGTTGCTACAAGTAACAACGGATTCGTAAATGATAAGAATGGTCATGAGCTGCATCCGGAAGGCAATATTCTTTCTGAAAAGGCTGATAAGCTTTCGGATACGGCTGACAAAGCAGCTAATAAGATAGATGATATGGCTGAAAAATTGGAGAAAGTATCATCGCGGGGAGGTAGATAATATATGTCAGCTCCTCGTCCAAAGCCAAGTATAACAAGAACAACAATAATAATATATGTGATAATAGCACTGCTCACGGCAGTGCTATGTTCGTTATTGGGCTGTGCTATGGACTTTTCTATTGATGTAAACGGAAAATTAGACTATACAAAAATGGAAATAGGTTTCAAAAGGGCAACTAATAACTTCCCATATATATTACATCATATTGCAGATAAAGACAGTTATGTATGCAAAATGACCTTATTCGGTCCTGTGTGTATGGCTGTCTTTATTTTATGTAAATATGCACAACCACCGAAACGATTACATCGTAAAGGGCAGGAATATGGTTCTGCGAAGTGGGGCGATGATAAAGAAATGAAAAGCCTTGCCGAAAAGGAGAAAAAGCCTGAATTTAAACCTGTTCTTCGGGATGGCAAGAGAGTATTTGATAATAAAGGCAATTTTGTTGGAGTCACCATAGATAACAATATAATAATCGCAGACCAGTTTTACCTTTCACTGAATACGTGGCAGCATAACCTTAATCTGAATATGTTCATAATCGGTGACTCAGGTTCAGGTAAAACAAGATATGTAGCAAAACCGAATATCTGTCAGCTAAATACTTCATACGTTATCACTGATCCAAAAGGAGAGATACTTGCTGACACAGGAAAAATGCTTATTGAAGCCGGATATAAAGTAAGAGTGTTCAACACTATTCAGATGAAGCATTCTAACAACTATAATCCATTTCATTATGTGTACGATCCCGAAGGAAAACCCTCAACACAGGAAATTGTAAAAATGGTCGATGTGCTATTCTCAGCAACTAAGGTTGACGGAGAAAAAGAAGATTTCTGGTCGCAGAAAGGTAAAACCATGTTGGAGGCTATAATTTTTCTGCTTTTTGAAGAAAGTGAATATAACGCTGAAAAGGATAAAGAAGGAAACATAATAGAATCTACAAGAGATACCAAAAATCTGAATTTCTTTGCTGTTACAGAAAAAATGAGAAAACTGATATATCCGCCAAAAGGAAAGCCTGACGGCTATACAATGGCAAAGAATGAGGGAGAAACAGACGAAGAATTTGCTGAACGTCGAAATAAAGCGTTCCTTTGCCCTCTGGATAAAGACTTCATCGAACTTGAAAAAAGAAAACCCAATTCTCTTGCGCTGCGACTTTATAAAGAAGTACGAAATGCACCGGAGGAAACGGGACAATCTTTCCTTTCTTCAGCCAATGTAAAGACATTTATGTTTAATTTGGAAGAAGTTCAGAATATAAGCTGCTGCGATAATATACATCTTGAATCAATTGGTGATGAAAAGACAGCATTATTCATTATAGTACCGGCAACAGACAAGACCTTTAATTTCATGGTGTCTATGCTATATACGCAGATGTTTGATGTACTTTCAAACAGAGCAAATTTTAAGTATGCCAATAAAGGAAAGAAACTTCCCGTTCATGTGCGCTGCATCATGGACGAATTTTGCAACATATCTCAAATACCGGAGTTTGAAAGTAAAATTGCTTTTGTGCGCTCCGCAAATATAAGTTTAAACGTCATTGTTCAGACGCTATCTTTATTCAAATCAAAATATGAAAAAACATGGGAAGGTATCATTGGTTGTTGTAGTACTATCCTGTTTATCGGCGGTAATGAAGAGACAACGACAAAATATATATCAGAAAATCTTGGTAAAGAAACAATTGATATAAAAAGTTCTAACCGCACAAAAGGCAGGCAATCAAGTACATCGGAAAATAATCAAATTCTTGGCAGAGATTTATTACAGCCCAACGAGGTTGCCGGAATTGCGATCGATGAATGTATTGTCAAAATCCGTTCACACAATCCGTTCTACTGTAAGAAATATCCATTGGATCAACATCCAAATTATGCCTTTCTCGCGGACGCCGCTAAAACAGATAAAGAAAAAGCAGAAAGGACATTCCAAATCAGTTCAATTCATGCCGTTTCCGTAAAAGAGCTGGTTGCTACTTGTAGCAACGCTAAAAGCTCAGATTCAGACAGTAAGGAAAAAGAGGTTGCTATAAGTAGCAACACTGAAAATCCGGAGTTTGAATCAATAACAGAAACGGTATTGATTGATATAAACAGCTCTATATCACCTGATACTGATGCTCTTACACTATTTGAGAGCAACAAGATCAAGGTATACGGTGATGAAGAGCTTACAAATGACGAAGTCGAATATGACAAAGTCAATCTTGAAATCGAAAGGTTCGATTTAGGCGAACCGATATGGGGAAAGGAGGAAAATACGAATGAAGATCAGGAACAGATCACGCCCGATGTGGTAAATCCGGATGGCAGTATTGAGGAAAGCGTTGTTACAAGTAGCAACGCTGAGTCAGACAGCCGACAGGAATATGAAGTCCCTGAAACAGAGACTTCAACCTTTGAGGATATATCCTCAGATGATATAAGCGAAGCCCTTATACCTTCGTCAGAAAATCATACTGTATCCGATGATATTCTGGATGATTATGATTTTGACGAAATATTCGATGAAAATGATATTTTTTAGGAGGAATCTTTTTATGAAAAAGAGAATTACACGTATAACAACAATGTTCATGGCAGTCTTCATTATGGCAATTATTGCAGCTCTTCCTGTTACAGCATTTGCAGCAGATGAAGTAGCTGCGGTCGCAATATCAGAAGAAACAGCATATGACAGCGATATTACAGTTATTCAGCCAATGGTAAATGATTACGAAGAACCTGTTATCCAGCAGCTTGGAAACAATCAGGGTGAATCGAAATCCTCTAAGTCTGGTTCAGCAGCAGCGGATTCAGCGTATGAAAGTACAATGGATTTTATCTTGACCTGGGTGCGTCGTGTAGGTGCAGCTGTTGCGTTATTTGGTGTTATTATGTTAGCATTGGCACTTAAGAAAAAAGATCCAGATTCCAAAGAAGATGCTATTTGGGCAATGGTGGCTGGTTTCGTTGTATGGGCTGTTGTAGGTGCAGCTGATATGTTCGACCTTTACAGCTAATAATTTTTTACATATCTGCCCTTGTTTTTACAAGGGCAGATACATTTTAACAGACAGGAGGAAGTAAAAATGTATTTGTTCCAACAGTTAGCTGTTCTTTTAGATATACTTCCTACTCCACCGGCTGGCACACCTAATCAGCTTGCAGCAGACGGAATTAGCTTCTTTGCATTGTGGATATCACGTATCGGCGGTCTGGTAGCATTTGTCGGAGCTATCAAGCTTGCTCTTTCAATAAAGGATGATAATGCAAAGGAACAGCTGTTAGCTGTTCTTGTAATGGTATCAGGTTTTATGATAAAAGAAGCTGTATATGATATGAATATATTTCGTATACCGGCAACATATTCAGAAGCCGCAGCAGATGCTGAATTTCAGGCGATTTTGAGATTTATCGGTAAATGGACAAGACGTGTCGGGGCGTTCGGAATGCTGATGGGAGCAGTAATGCTCGGATTTTCATTGAAGCGCAGAGATGCTGGGCAAAAAGTGATCGCATTAAGAACAATTTCAGCCGGTGGAATCGTTGCTGCTGTTTCATCTATACTACACACTTTCGTGTAAGACAGGAGGGATAAAATGCACGGTGTAATACCTTATCCGCAGTATAAGAAACTTATGAAAATGCGAAGAACAGCATATATGTTTGTTATTATATTTGGACTACTTATGATATTTATACCACCACTGACGGCTCATGCAGACTTGTTTGGATTTTATGTTCCCGACGTATACGATGAGATTACCGAAAATGTAAATGAAACAAACAGTATTCTTGCAAAGGCTTTTAATTTTTCACAAACATCACCATATGACGTGGTAAATACTCTTCGTCCGGCTTCATCAACAGGTAATCTTGCTATCAGAATCAGAGATGCTTCAAAGACACTTGCCCTTGTTACTGCAACATTGCTTCTTATGATAGATTTTTTCAGAAAGACCATTAATTTTGAATGGGCTTCAAAATGGGAAAACATCCTTATCTTTCTTGTTAAGGTGATAGTTATAAAGCAAGTAGTACAGAACGCAGATACTATTATCAGCTATATTTATTCTATGTTTGACTCGCTGAATCAGGCTGCAACAGGAACTACGATCAACTATCTGCCAAACGGTAATGCCAAAGATTATACAGCTCATATTGAACAAGGATTGATAAAACAAATATCAAAGGGCTGGTGGGATTATTGGTACGATCGTGGTGCTGGAAATGTATATGATGATTATACATACCATATTTCAAAAGATGCTATAAAAATGTTTTATCCAAACGCCGAGTTGCCAGCTGTAACAAAGTATACAGACATTGATACTTTCGTAGATGCGTTCCCTTCTCCAACAGATAAGATAAATTTCTTCCCGACGTGGGAAATGGCAAAATTACAGCCGCTGTTCCTTATAATGAAAGCAATTGCTTACGTTATATTCGTTATCGTTATCGGCAGAGTATTTGAACTTGCCGTATATACATTACTTGCGCCGCTGCCATTGGCAACATTTGCTTCCGAGACTACTCATGATGTTGCTAAGAACTTCCTGAAAAACTACATAGCAGTAGTTATTCAGATAGCCGTCATAGTTCTGATGTTTATAGTGTATGTCGCCACGAACAACTATGTAGTAGCATGGATGGCTAAAAACGGTTCTGCAAAACTCATGAACTTTATAGTCCTATGCGCCCTGGGACTTGGTGTTATGAGATCAGGAACATGGTCTAAGAAAATATGCGGTATAGCATGATAAATACTCGTTGCTACAAGTAACAACGAGGAAAGAGGTGAAAAATGTTAGAAGTAAAAATCCCGATCGAAATACAAGATTATAAATCAAAAGTTATAGCCGGATTAACGATTCGTCAGCTCATCGCTATCGGCGGTGCTTTTATTTCCGCGCTTCCGATAGGAGTTTTCGGACGTGGGCATATTTCCTCAGATATACTTCCGTGGTTTATCATTGCTATAGCTGTACCGTGGGTCATGTGGGGATTTTTTACATTTCAGGGGATGAAATTTGAGGACTTTTTTCGTTCATGGCTTGCATTTACTTTTCTTCCACAGAAAAGAGTCTATGAAGATACAGACGGGAGTTTATTACAGGAGTTACATGAGCAGCTGCTTGAAGAAAGCATAATACAGCAGCGTGTTGAAAATGGAGAATACGAAATAGTTCAGGAGGAGTGAAAACATGATATTCGGAAAGAAAAAAGAAAAAGGCAGTAAAGAAAAACGCAAGGTAAAACGTACTACTATACAGACGATGCCGTATGAATGTTTTGTCAGTAATTATGTAATGCTGAATAAAACAGGTGTAAAGGTCGGTAAACAGACTGCCAACCTTTACTCTAAAACGTATCTTGTTCCTGATATAAACTATTCATCTGTACCGATTGAAAAGCAGAAAGAACTCCAAGCCATATATATTGAGCTTCTGAATGGCTTTGATGATACAGTTAGTTTGCAAGTCTCCATTCTTAACACTCGGATAAATAAAGAAGAGTTTACCAACAAACTTTTGCTTAAAGACAAGAATGACGGACTTGATTCTGAGCGCCATGAGTTTAACGAGATACTCAACGATAAGATGATTCATGGTCAAAACGGTTTGCAGTGCAGAAAGCTTTTCACTGTCACTGTTGCAGCGATCAATTTTGATGCAGCAAACACAAGATTTTTCAACATCGAAGCTCATATGATAAACTGTCTTAACCGTATGGGAACAGACCTTATTCCATTGAATGCCAATGAACGTGTAAGGCTTATGGCTGATATTCTCAGAGATGTTGACTGTAAAATTTCACCTTGTTCCCGTGATGAATTTGCGCGAAAAGCCGAAAAACAACTATGTTGTCCCGAATATATGGAGTTTAAAAAGGATCATTTCATTTATAATGATAAATTCGCGCGGTGCATTGCTATCCAGAGATATCCTGCATCCATTGTTGACACGATATTTCAAAGTATCGTAGACCTTAATCAGTCTATGATAATAACCGAAAATCTTGATTTCGTTGAACAATCCGCAGCAATAGAGCTGCTTCAAAGAAAAGATATGGATATGAAGCAAGAAGCGATAGGTAAAGTAAGAAGATCATCCGAAGCAGCAAGAGGTGCTTTTGTTGACCCGATAGAAGGTTCTCAGCTGCAAAAAGATATGGCAGCTGCACAAGCACTCCTGACTGATTTGCAGGAGAAAAATGAAAAAATGATACGTGGACATATCATTATCATGCTCACAGCTGATACCTTTGACGAACTTGAAAAGAATACTGATGCCTTGAAAATACTGCTCCGTAAATATCAGTTACAACCTATGGGATGTGCAGGTCTTCAGGAAACAGCTTTCTGTAGTGTTCTGCCTGTGGGTAATTCTTCCTCTGTTGATAAGGAGAAAAATCTCCAGATAAGAAGAACGCTTTCTTCATCAGCTACGGCAGGTTTCATGCCGTTTAACTCAAAGAAACTGCTGCAAGAAGGCGGTCTGTATTATGGACAAAACAAATCTACACGAGAGATCATCATGTTTAATCGCAGAAAGCTTCCAAATCCGAACGGATTTTTCCTTGGGCTCCCAGGAAGCGGAAAGAGTATGCTTGCTAAACTGGAAATGATCTTTTCCATTCTACAAACTGATGAAGTAGTGCTTATAGTTGACCCTGAAGACGAATATACTGAAATTGCGAAATTCTTCGGTGGCGAAGTTATATATATATCTGAAAACTCGCATACACATATTAATCCTCTTGATCTTACCGAAAATCCGGATAAAAATGATAAGGAATATGATCCTATAAAAGCAAAGCTCAGCTTCATGTTATCATTTTTTTCGACAATTATGGGCAATCAGGGAATCACACCTATACAAAAGACCGTAATTGACAATGTAATGCACAAAACATATGAGAATTATAAAACTCCAACGCTAAAGGAATACTATGCGGAACTTGAAAAATATGAAAAGAATGCTTCCGATGAAGAGAAGTCATCTGCCAATTATCTCAGACAAACACTTCATTTATATGTACATGGTTCGATGAATGTGTTTGCAAATCCGTCGAATGTTAATATAAACAAGAGAATTGTTGTATATAACATCAAAGATTTGAGTGAGAATTTGCGTACTCTTGGCATGATGATAGTGCTTGAAAACCTGTGGGACAGAATTGCTAAAAACCGTATAAACGAAATAGGTACAAGAGTATATATAGACGAAATGTATCTTCTTTTCAAATCTGAGGAAACAGCCAACTTCCTTTATGAGCTGTATAAACGTGCAAGAAAGTGGGGCGGCATCCCCACGGGAATCACACAAAACGTCGAAGATCTTCTGCGGTCGGAGAAAGCAAGAGCTATGCTTTCCAATACGCCTTTTGTTGTTATGCTTGCACAGAATGCTACTGACAGAGAACAACTTGCACATCTGCTTAAAATATCCAATGATACTATGGATTATGTTACGAATTCAAAACCCGGCAGCGGTCTGCTGTATGCAGGAGAATATGGCGTAATACCATTTGATAACCAATTCCCGACAAATACACATATATATGACATTGTTACGACGAAATTCGGTGAAAAAAAGCCATATGACCGATATGGTTGCTACTTGTAACAACGAAGAACGGAGGTGAGTATCATAGAGAATAATATAAAACCACAAGGCAGCAATAATACTTCATTAAATCCTTTACGTTCTGCTGCGAAAAAAACTTCATCAATAATTCGTGGTGCTGGTCGCAAAGTTAATCCTCTGGACAAGCCTGTTAATAAAAATGATACAACAGATACTGGTGTTGAATCAGTAAAGCTTGGCTACAGAACAGCGAAAAAGACTTATCAGACGGGCAAAAAAACAGTCCGTGGGGTAAGAGTGCTATATAAAGCTCCAGTCAAAACAGCAAGGATAGCCGTTGGAACAGTGAAATTCGCAGGCGGTGTAGTTATTCATACTGCTGCTTTTTTTCTGAATCCTATCTTTTGGATATTGGCAGGTGTATTATTCTTGGTTGCAGTATTTTTAATTCCTACGGTTATCATCTTAGCCGGAGGTGCTGGCGGTGCGACAACAACAGTTAAAGCATACGGGACAGCAGCCGGTGCTAATAAGAATATCGTTACTGCATATCCCGAAGCAGAAGAATTTTATAGGATAGCATCTGAAAATAAACAGAATGACTTTAACTCAATGATAGACTCACTGTACTACTCTACAGATGATGTGCCTCACTCAGACCTTGTATACATGAAATGTGTTGCTGACGGAGCTGAATATCAGACAAGCATTGCCACAAATTACAGAAAGCAGCAACTCAAAAACAAGTTCAGTAATTCTCTTTCAAAAGCAGAAGCTATCGCACTTGTATACGTTTACCTCGAAAAACAGAAGAATGACGAAAACAATACAACAGCTCAGATATATGAAGTAGAGTTCACGCAGCAGTCATTTGATGATCTGCTCAATAAAATGATCTCATGGACTCATACAACATACGGCGGTCAGGAATGTCCACAGCGTAACTGCTCAGTCCACAAAGAGGAAATTCCGAACCCGACATATGAAGAACTGTTTGACAAAGTTAATATATCAGCTGATGCTTATAACGATTGGTGTGATATTATCCCATTTTTGGAAAAATGGAACTCTATCAAAGACGGATATGGTCAGTCTCAATACTGGGACAATAACGTAGGTTGGAGAATTGATAACTGGAAATTAGTTTATGATGATTTTGTTCCCTACTATGTCAATATCTCGAATAACGGTAATGATTTTGCAGAAAAGCTCGGTAAGCTTTATGAAGGCTATGCTGAACAGCTTGATAATACTCCTCCCACTATCATAAAGGCTACAGTAACTTGTGACCACTTACATGAGCTGCATTCAATTGGGCTGAATATATTGACAAAAGAAGTCGTCATGGATTCGTGGGGCTTTGATGACAACTATAGACAGTGGGTAGAACTTACATATAAAGGTTTCCAATTAAATCCAGAATTACAAGAATGATAAAGAAAGAAGGAACATATATGACATCACATTCAGAAAGGGTAAGTAAGGTTCGGGCATATTTTGAGAAAAACAAACTTTTTTCTGTTATAGCTGTAATTATAGTCTTTGCTTTGATCGGTAATTTTGTAATCAACAAGGTTGCAGAAGCTAAAGCAAAGGATATAGCTGCTGTCTCAGCTCAGGAGGAAATGTCCGATAAAGCAGATGAAAGCTCCGTTGCTACAAGTAACAACGAAGAAAAGCCGCATTGGAGATTTTACTGGATAGACTTATGGATATTAGGCGGCGGTGGCGGATTTTGCCTTATAAAGATACTGCAAGAAAAGAAAAAGGCGAAGGAGAAATTACAATGATTTACTTTTGCAAAGCACACTGTGTCAGCTCAAAGGATGCAGAAAAAAATATATATATCATTCTCAGTGAAAACGAACCCAAACTGACAAAAGAGATACTCGGTGAAGATCAGCAGTTCAAAGAGTTTATCCACGATCATAGACCAAAGGTCGTTTACGTAGACTATGCTGTTTACTCTACCGATGAGACTTTAGATAATAATATGCAGCCTGAAATGTTTGAAAGCATAATAAGCTGCAATGCTACATTCTATTCCCAGGGCGAGCTTACTATTGATTCAAATACAGCAAAGACAGCCAAAAAGAAAAAGTCTCCCACATTTAAAATAATTCTTATAAGCTGCTTATGTATTTTGCTTGCCGGGGGCGGAGGTCTTACAGTAGGATATAAGCTTTTTAGTAATAGTCAGGCTGCTCCAACTGAAAAAGTAAATGTACCGGCTAATGAAGACGGAATGATAATTCCAGAACAAATGCCTATTGAACCAGATGCTGAACAGATAACGATATCAATTGACCGTTCTTACTCTGCTATTCCAACTGAGGACTTAGAGCTTAAAGGCGCTATAGTTGACGGTAAGGCAGCGATTACACTTCCAGAATTTGATAAAACTGACTTTTTTACCCATGTATCAGGTTATACATGGGGATTTTCTTCTGTTCCAAATGGCAAGAAAATAGAATATTACGGCGGTCAGACTTACGATTTCTCTGAAAACATGAAACTGTACCGTGTCCTTGTCAAGTATGGCGGCGGCAGCGGTACAAAGGAAGACCCCTATCTCATTGATTACTACGATCAGCTGGAACTCATGGCATCAGAGGAAGCAAGAGGTTATTTCAAGCAGACCGCAGACATTGCTTTTCCCGAATATGCTGTACATACTCCGATCAATACAGTAAACGAGCTTAAAAGTGATCCTGATTCCGAGTATTTTGAATATGACGGTAATGGGAATGTCATCGATAATCTTACAAGTCCTTTGTTTGGAAAAGTATCAGGAGCGACTATAAAAAATGTAAATCTCAGAAATGTAGTTATTCAGACAGACCTGTACAAGGATTACGGTGCAATTGTATGTAACGCCTATAACTACCAATACAAAACCAAAAGTGCATCATATACAACGGGAGAAACGCTCATAAAGCACTGCTCTGTTGCTCACGCTTCAATCATACTTGGTGCAGCTGATGAAGATGAAACAGAGGAAACAACCGAAGCTGCTACAGACGAAGTAGTACCGCCTGATCTTATCGAATACGATGAAAACGGAAAGGTCATTGAGCATGAAACTGAAAAAGAAGAAATACAGCCTACAAAAATGGCACAAGGTTATTCTTTAGGCGGCATAAGCGGCAACGGCGGTCAAATCGAGGACTGCTATGTCGAGGATATGGGCATTGATGTTAACGCCGATGAATATATCCTGAATGTAGGCGGTATTTCGGGTAAACCAGCCAATGTTATAAACTGCGCGGTATATAATTATTCTGCAAACGGAAATATATTCAATGCCGGTGGAATAGTCGGAAGCGCTGCCGGTGCACGTTTGTACGATGCCAAAGGTGCAGAACTACCGGAATGCTACGGTGGAAATATTCAGGGATGCGCTGCAAGAATGATTTGGTTCAATAATGAAGTCGCAGCCGGTGGTATTGCTGGTGTTGGCAGCAGTGATGCACCAAATCCGGTCATATCAAATTGCTACGCCAAACAGATGTACTTTAATTGTGGGGAATATTCCAAGGATTCGGAACACACGATCATTAAAGAAGGAATATGCGGTGGTATCATCGGAACAGACAACGGATTAAAAAACGGTCATCTTGTGACAAATACTGTTTCAGTTGCCGAAAAACTGGTAATTGGCAAAAAAGTTAAGTCCACATTTGACAATACTGTAAGACAAGCTCCTGATCATGCTTTCTATCAGGCTAACATCATTACGGTCATCAATAAAAATACAGTAAGCAATGATAAGGAAATATTCACCGGTATATTTAAATTTGGTGATGCAGAAGTATTCGGAGATGAAAACGGTGCTTTAAGTTATCCCGAAACAATTGAGGATTTATTTGAAAAAACACTTATGGAGGAAAAATAAAATGGGTGAGAAACAAGCGAAAAAAACTTTGAAACAGGAAATTCAAAAGCTTAAAACGAGAAAAAGCAAGCTGACAAATTTACGTAATATGAAAACTGAGAAAATACAGGCTTTACACTCAGAAGTTACTGATCTTGAAAAAGAAATAACTACTATCAATGCTGAACTCACTGAAAAGGAAGCGCAGCTCAAAAGAGCAGAATACTCCACGGCTCTCCAGAAGCTTGATGACGCTGCTTTTAATAAACTTTCAAAACGTCAGGCTGAATTGCTTGCAGAACAAATTTTAGACGGTACAATTCCTTCTCTTTTAGAAGATGATAACGTTGTTACAAGTAGCAACAATAGCAAAGGAGAATAAAAATGAAAAAGACTGCAAGCGAAATCATTAAAGATGCACGAATGAAATTAGGTTTGTCGCAAAAAGACTTAGCTGACAAAGCAGGGTTGAACAAAAATACCATTTATTATATAGAATCAAATAAGTGCGAACCAAAGGTTGAGACATATAAGAAACTTTGTAATGTTCTCAACATAAGTATATCAGAACTGATAGAATGATAGCATCATATGGAGGATTCAATGAAACAATTTATATATGGCGCATTATCTGCTTTTTCTGTAGTAGCAGCATATCACTTTATATCAGAAATCAAGAGAAATACTTCCGTTGCTACAAGTAGCAAAAGTTTTGCTGATAATTGCATGAAGCAATGTGAAAATGCACATGGTAAGAGGTGAATTGAATGGTAGTAATATATGCCGAAAAAGCGAGTCTTGCAAAGGAAATAGCCCACGCATTAGGCGCAGGACAACGAATTTCGCTGAAATCTGAGCCAACAGTTGGCTATTATGAGTTTATGTTCAATGGTGAGCCTGCGGTGCTGTGTCATGGTGTAGGACACCTTGCGCAGCTCGTTCCTGCAAAGGCTTATGATGCCAAGTATGAAAAATGGGACTTAGCCGTTTACCCATGTATTCCTGATACATTCAGAGCAGCTCCAAAGGCTGCAACAATAAATTGCCTTAAACTTGTAAAGAGCTTCTTTGATAAAGCTGATTGGCTTATAAATGCTACTGATCCAGACCGTGAGGGAGAGCTTATATTTACATACGTTTGTGACGTTTGCAAATGCGATAAGCCTTATAAGCGAGTATGGATAGAAGATCTGACGGAGAAAAAGATAAAAGCTGCCTTTTCAAATCTGAAAACACCTACTGAACAGCTTTCACCAACAGTATCAGGCAATGCACATGATCTTAGGCTTGCAGCAAGAGCCAGAGATATTACTGATTGGCTTTTAGGTATCAACCTTACTGTTGCAGCAACAAAGAAATACGGCAATTCAGATATACGGAATAAACTCCTGACAACAGGCAGAGTTCAGACTGCAACACTTAATATGGTTGTGCAGCGTGAAAGAGCTATACTTGGCTTTAAAAAGACACCATTCTGGAAACTGACAGCTATTTTTTCTTCTCCGAAAGGCAAATTTGAAGCTGCTTATGAGCAAGGAAACTTTACAGAAGCCGCAGCTGCACAGGCTGCGCTGTCAGAGTGCAACGGCAAGAATGGCATTGTAACAACAGTCGAGACAAAGCATAAGACAGAAGCTGCGCCTTTGCTATATAATACGACACAGCTACAGATAGCTTGCAGTAAAAAGTTTGGGTGGTCTGCAGACAAAACACAGAAAGTAATGCAGCAGCTCTATGAAGCACATCTTATGTCGTATCCTCGCACAAGCTCAGAACATCTAACAGAAGCGATGATACCAGAAGTCAAGCATACAATAGAGCTATTACTTCAAATGCCAGAATACGCACAATATAATGTGTCAGAGTGGGCTGAATTCAGCAAAAGGCATTTCGATGATAGTAAAGTCGGAAGTCATACAGCTGTTATACCGACTGAGAGTGTACCGAATAATCTTACAGGCTTATCTGAGGACGAGATAAAGTTATATGACCTTTTAGCAAGGTCGCTTATTAAGATTATCTATCTGAAAGCGGAATATGACGATACTACTGCAAAGATAGCAGTTGACAAGCACATATTTAAGGCAACAGGCAAGGTTATCACAAATGAAGGGTGGTATGTTGTGGACGGTGCTGCGGAAACAAAGTCGTTGCCGCAGCTGTCTGAAGGACAGGAGCTGCAAGGCGAATATAAAGTAACCGAGGGTGAGACAGAGCCGCCAAAGCGATACACAGAAGCGGAACTGCTTGCTGCTATGGAGCTTGCTGGGCAAAAGCTTGAGGATGAAGAAGCAAGAACGCTTATGAAGTTACAAAAGAAAGGACTTGGAACGGACGCGACAAGAGGTCCGATCTTGAAGTCCTTGTTCGACAAAGAGTATTTTGCAAAGAAAGGAAAGTCCATATATCCAACAGAGCTTGGAATGTATCTTATACAGTGTCTGCCTGTGAAAGAGCTGAAATCAGCTGCATATACAGGAGAACTTGAAAAGCAGCTGAACAATATCTCTCTTGGTAAAAGCAGCTACGATAAGTACATAGCTTTTATAAAGCAAAAGACAGCAGAGTGGTTCAAAGTGATCGCTGAGTCTGAGGACAGCAAGTTTACTTCAACGGCAGAGCAGCAGCTCATTTGTCCTTTCTGTGGGAAGCCCCTCATAAAGCTTGATTGGGGTTACAGCTGCACAGGTTATAAGGACGGCTGCAAATTCCATGTGAACAAGAAAATTGCAGGAAAGTCAATAACCGAAAATCAGGTTATAATGCTATGCAAGAGTGGCAGAACAGCGATTATAAAGGGGTTTAAGAGTAAATCAGGAAGCTCCTTCGATGCTTATCTCGCAGTAGATAAAGAAAAACAGGAAGTAAGCTTCCAGTTTCCAGAACGGCGTAAAAAATAAAAAATATGCTATAATAGCACATTTTATTCATTGGCAAATCTATAGATTACATTCGCAGGACGTGTAACGGTACACTCTATAGTATTATCGCCTGTTTTCGTCCATTCCCCTAATACAGCTATAGGGTGCAAAGAAAACTTTTGATAAGTATTGAATATATAGTTACGAATATCAATAATTTGTTCTTTGGAAACATTAACCTTTGCCGTTAGTGTTTTTGACTTGTTCGATGGATTATTAACGATGAATGTGAAATAGCGCTGATCTTTATCATCAAAATACATTATTGTTTTACCAACAACTAATCGAATACCGTCAAACCCATTATAGTTGTTATTAGCTAATATGTTTCTTGTATCCAAACAAACATCACATATAAGAATACCGTCCTTATATTCTGAGTTAATATCGTGTGAAAGACAATATTTCAATAGCCTTTTAGGAGTGCTAATTCGTTCAATAGCTTCACTGGCGTTTTTTGAGCGGTTATTATTATTGTTTGAATGTTTATCAGATTTGATAGAAAGCGGCGAATTATTGAGAATATCAGATATGTCGAACTTCTCATACCCTGTTATATTTTCTGATACACTACCAAACAGGTTACACGGACAATCAATATGAGGAATTGAAGGTAATTTAGCAAAATGCGGTCTTGTTTTCGGGCAGTTGATAGCTTTTAGTGTTACTTCAGCTCTACAAAAAACACATAGATATTTGTCTTTTAAGTCCGTAACATCATTAGCATTAACGACAGTAGATTTCTTAATTGAATAAGCTTGAAACATAATTAACCTCCAGAAAGGAAAAAGAATGAATATCGAAATTATTAAATTGAAAGAAATAATACATGAGTTAGGATATACGAATATTATACTTGAAAACGATTTCTATGTTAAAATTCTTTTTTACAATAGTATCAAAGAAAAAAACATGATTTTTGTAGTGTCATATAACAAAAGTGATCCCGAAAGATATCTTGATGTTGGGATTATTGGAATTGAACCTAATCACAAATCTGCGTCTGGCTTCTTTACAATAATAAGAGAAGTAACCAAAGAAAATGTTGTTACCGCTTTAAGTATAGTTGAAGAATCAGCACCTCTTTGTGGAAACTCATTTATCATTTATCATAAAGATATTGATAAAGTGATCAAAGAATATGCTTCTATATATGATTATAGCCTTTAATATTAAAGGCGTCAAGAGGTGATGTAATGGACAAACAATTGATCATCGATAATCTGAATAAGAGCCTAAGAGCTGAGTGTAAGAAGCATGATCTTAAGCTTGAGGGGCTTTGCAAGCGCAGCGGCATTAGTCCTGCACTTATATACAACATGAGAAATGGTTATCTTCCGTCACTCGATAAAATAACCGCTATTGCTGAGTATTGCAGTGTATCAGTGGATTACCTTATCGGATTTGAAAACAAAAGGAAATAAAAATTGTGCTATAATAGCACATTTTAAAGAAAAATAAGCCGCTGTCATAATGACAGCGACTTATAATCATAGCAGTACAGTTCGTTCACGGCGATTGTGTATTAAACGTCTGACTTCCATTACATCATCGATTACAACATAATATACAGAGTAATTATTTACACTTATTCTGTAATATGGAAGTTCACGTTGTTTAGCCGAACGATACGGCTGAAATGACAATGGAGCGTTCAGACGTTCCATAATTGCAGCTTCAACATCATATACAAGCTTTTCAGCTGCTAATGGATTTTGAAGATCATGAGCAATATAATTTACAGTTTCAAGTAGGTCTTTCTTAAATAATGGAAGGTATCGTAGAGAGTATTTTTTATTTTCCAATTGCTTTTCTCACCTCTCCAAAGACATCATCATGTGAAAGCCTTACAGAAGTAGTTTTTGCTTCAAGATCGGCTTCATCGAGCTTATACTCGACATTATCGATCAACTCTGAATACTGTTCCATGCTCATTACAACCATTGCTCCATAGCCATTTTTGGTTAAGAAAATAGGATGACCGTCATTTACAGCGGCTTCTATCTCTGTATATTTATTTCTTAAATCTGATACTGGACGAATATCGATCATATAGATCACGCTCCTTTCACTATCTATATTTTATCAGAATTTTATCAACTTGTCAATAGTAAAAAATAGAATTGTGCTATAATAGCACAATTTAAGAATGGAGGAATAATATGAGTAATATACCAGAAAAAGCAGAGCTTACAGGTGAAGCTGAAAAAATACACTGTGATAATTGTAGTGAGGAATACTTATTCCATTTAAAAGATACAGTTCATGAATTCAGTATAGGTTAAACTCAAAAAAGGATAGGTTATATGAAAGTAAGTCCAGAAGATATTAAACTATTTAATGAAGCAGTTAGAAGCCTTGATAGTGTTCTTTGTAAAATACAAAAAAGTACGGCGATAAAGTAATGCTTTTATCTTGCGAAGATGCTATAATTCTTGCGGATTGTCGCAATAATAGGAAAGAAGAATTATCTACAATATACACAAAAGGCAACAGAGACATTTATGAAATTGAGATAAAAATGGTTAATGCTAATGATGAAAATGAAGTGTAAGCTCAACGTAACAAGTCAAACTAAGCACTATTCTCCGATAGTGCTTTTCTAATATCCAGAAGAAGAGAGGTGCAAAGGTGAGTAATATAAAACTTAGCAATAAAATATTCGATCTCGGGCTTAACGCAAAGGAACTGAGTATATATGCTTACCTTTGCAGCCTGCCGTCTGACTATCCAATGTTTGACGGTACTGCCGTTAAGGTTAAGCAGACTACAATAGCTCAGAAATGCGGTATAAAAGCTGTGCAAACAGTCGCAAAGGTAATTAGTACCCTTGCAACAAAAGGTCTTGTAATGCCAATTAAACGCTCTGTGAAAGCCAATGGGTATAAGGGTACATATACATATGAAATAAAGAAGCTGCCAACAAATGACAGCTTCTTTTTTGTTGATCGCAGCGTGTTCGGGCAGCTCGTTCCGAGACAGTTGATGATCTATCTCTTTATATGTAAAAGCTTCTCCATGCAGCTGAACGACTGCTGGAACAGCTACAATGACATAGCAGTACAGACAGGTATGAAGCGTGAGACAATAATTGAAACTATTGCAGAGCTTGAAAGCCTGAAGCTTATTCGCAGAAGCAAACGTAAGTCAAGAGAAAACAAGCGAGTGTACGTAGATAATCACTATTTCCTTATTATTTACATCAGAGGGACTCTAAGAAAAAAGTGCAAAAAAGTAGCCCGATTGTACTGCAAATGCAATCGGACTTATTCATCGCTTTTAAAAAGCTTTAATTTCACTTATTATAATATCACAAAAGAGAAGATATGTCAAGTCAGCGGCAAACTTTTTTATAAAAGGGGTAGTCCGCAAATTTACACTCATCTTCAAGTACCCAATAACTTACTTTATTGAAATAAAAAATACTGATTTACTTATAGTATATAAATAACTTAAAGTATATAAAGCTTTATTATAATATACAGTCAGATATGCGCCCGAAAATGATAAAAGCTTGGTGCGTTTTTTCTTTTTCAATAAAGCAAAAACTGCAAAAGGAGGTTTTATAGTGTTGAATACTTCATGAAAGAGTTTCTCAGGCGATTTTTTCAAAAATCAGCCGTCAATATGTACAATCAGGCGCTGTACTTTATGTGTGCCTTTGGTATATTATGAGAATAAATTTCAAAAATCAAAATATCCGTGCAAAAAGCTTTACTTCTATGCTTTAAAGTGTTACTATGATAAAGGGAGGCAAAAATATCATGGCAAAATCTATACCCGTAGGACATTACAGTCAGCTGGGTGAACAGACGATCAACCGTATGTCAAAAGACGATGTTGAGTACATAAACTTTCTTAAATACTTTGGCAGGGTCTTCAAGCATCCTGTATCTGTGGCTTTGGAATTTTATGTAAACAAACCCGAAGCACAGTTCATTGCTTCGGTAAACCAGTGGAAACGTGCCGGTTATCAGGTCAATCCTGCAAGCACAGGAATTCAGTTCCTCGATCAGAAAGGCAATGAAGTCACTCTTTACGATTTTGAAGATGTAATAGGCGACTATCCCCCCAAACGTTGGACTATAACGAACAGAAATGTAGATGCGATCCGTAACGAACTTGGACTTCCGAAGGATACGCCCCTTTTCAGTGCTTTAGATGAGTCCGCAGCTTCCGCTATTGACGATCTGAGTCTTATTCAGGACTTAGAGCTTACCGACCTTTCAAACGAAGATAAGCTCAAATTCCGTAACTCTTATCATAACATGATACAGACGATGATAGCAGGAAGATTGGAAATTAACGGTGCAAGGTACAATGTTCAGCCTGACAGAGCTGCCTTAGAGTTCTGTAAGAGCGATGAACAGATGCTTATGCTGCTTACAAGTGCTTCATCTGCTGCAAGAAAAGCCCTTACAAGCGTAGAATATGCTTTTGATACCCTGAGAACCGAAAATAACTTGCGAAAGGAAGAAAAGAATAATGCAATACGAACAGTGGAAAACTCTCAGCGAAGAGCAGAAAATACAAGTACCCGAAGCAGAATATCCGCAGATACCGAAAGAACAACTGGAGAACGGACTGATAGAGTCTCGTCTGGAGAAGAAAAACGGACAGCTGGGCTGGACAATAGTTCAGAAAGTCGGAGATCAGGAGAATCCACTATGGATAGCGGAGACAATGACAAAAACGATAACATCAGGAGAAGTATCGATACAGCAGCCGTATATGCTGAACCCGTTGAACGGACTGTATATCCCGATGCTACAGCACGAACCCTCGATGGAGGAAGAGCCGGTGGGAATTTACGGAAAAATGTGGATGGAGAACATGGAGAAGAACTACCCGGCGAAGGTAGAGCAAATGATGTTTCATCACAATTACCTGACGGTAGCTCGTTCAGTGGACAAGAGAGCGGAGGAATATTACGAACAGCTGAGCGAACAATACGACAGGAACAATCCACGTCCGACAACTGGATACGAAGCAGTGCAGCAGTGGTCGAGAATGAAGAAATACGAAATAGACAACTTGGTAATGACGGAGATAGTCCTCGTCCCGGTAACAACTCCCTGAACGAAGCTCTCTTAAATGACCTTATATCCAGAGTCAGCAGTTTAACTCATGTTACAAACGCTGTCATTAACAGTGATAAGGAAAATGCAATTATCGAAATTAAAGCGCAGTGTGAAAAAACACTGACCTTTATGGCTGTGGAAAACTTACAAGACTTTGGCAGTTTTCATGATGCCTTATCCGAAAAGTTCAGCTCAGATGAACAGTTTACAAATGAACTGGCAGAACGGATATATACTGAAGTTTCGGGCAGAATAACTCCAAACGACAGAATTGCCGATAAATGGAATAATATTGACGTTATAGCAAACAGCGGCGATGATTCCATTGATTGGGTGTACTATAATCCTGATAGTACAGACGGTGGACAGCTTGTAATCAATCATATTTCTCATGATCAGCTGAAAGATGCTGCACGATTTGAAAATCCGTATGACTATTTACAATCAATTGCAAAACAGGAACTTATTGATATATCTAAGGCAGATTTTGCAGATACCGCCAATTATTATTACGATATTGCAGATAATAACAAGGCATTATTCGTTTGCAGAACAGGCAATGCAAAGGAAATAGAGATGTTCATAAACGAATACACTCAGCAGCTTGAAAATTTAATAGACATGCAAAGTTATGCAGAATATCGTGCTTCGCTGAAAGATACACGATTCACAAAACTGAGTGAAGTTCAGGCATTCAATTTCAGTCATGCAAAGTATGTTAATGAACCTGAAACAAGCATATGGGGAGAAGTTCAGAGCAGTTTTCGTATTAATAACGGCATATTTGAAGTTTCAACAGCTTCACACGGTGGTATCATGATAAAATCTGATATTGCAAGGATAATACTTTCAAAGGAAGCTCAGAATGCGGCTCAAAAAGAAAGAGGTTGGTATTATTTTGAAGAAGATTGTGACTATGCTGTTGCGAAAAGAGAGCTTCTTGATAAAGGGCTGTTTGATAATATTGATTCATATTTTTCAAGGCAGTATAACAAGAAAACAGACGAGTTTCTTGTTAAATTCTCAGACAGCCTTAATGAAAGTTTGCAGCGTTGGCACAGTAAATATTGGGATAGCCGTGAAGCAGCTCTTTTCAATGCCCTATCTCCTGAAGAACAGGCGGAGGAGATCGGACAGCTTTCATTTTCCGATAATATATCTGACGAATCAGAAACTACTGAAATCAGAAATCATGCAATTGAAACGACAATGGATGATATAAGGAAGCGTATTGAACGTATCGAAGCTGCTAACGGTGATCCGAACGAGCTTGCAACACAGGTCAATATGCTGAATTTCCTGCAAGCTGCCGCTGAACAGGGCATTGAGATAACTTCCGATAACTTCAAATCATTTGTAGCAGAGAATGGCGTTGCTACAAGTAGCAACGTTCCAGAGAATTACTTTGAGATATATCAGCTGAAAAGTGGTGAAGCGCTTCATTATCACAGATTTACAGACTATGAAACGCTGCATAAGGAAGGAAATGCCGTTGAAGCTAAGAACTATGATCTTGTATATAGAGAAGAACTTTCAAGCGGCACTACTCTTGAAAATATATATTCTCGCTTCAATATTGCCCATCCAGATGACTTCAAAGGACATTCACTTTCTGTAAGCGATGTTATTGTAGTACATGACAATGGTGAAACAGCTGCATATTACATTGACAGCGACAGATATATAAGAGTGCCTGAGTTCTTGAATCCTGAACAGACAGCGGAGAATGTTGACACAAATAGCAACGAGGAAGCCTCCGTTGTTACAAGTAGCAACGATAATGAAAAGGCAATTCATGACGGATTTGCCGCTATTTATGAGAAACATAACTATTCTCCAAAACAGAAACAGTTCCTGGAACGTCTTGAAAAGTTTGCTGTAAGAGAAAATGTTACAGAAAACATCATAGATACGGCATTTGAAAAGTTTGCTGCCTTCCATAACACTTACGGAAACAGAGAATTTGTAAGCCGTAATATCTTCGGCAGACGTTTAGGAAGCACTGAAAGAGAGCTTGCAGCTGCAATATCTGTTGCTATGACAGACAACGTTAGTGAACAAAATGAAAGCTCTGCGCTTGTTAAAGCAAAGGAGCTTATAAATGACTTTTGCGAACATGAGTATCTGAGCAGTGCTGATTTTACTGATCTTCATAATGTTAGTCTTGCACATACAACACTTACAGAGCATGAACTGCCGGTTCAGGTCACAGCTGACCTCATAGATTTCAAGATAATATATGAATTTAATGGCGAAGTGTATGATAATGAAAAATTCAATGATCTTGACGATATGGTCAACAACGGTCTGACAGGTATTTCATTCGATGAACTGGTTTCTGTTCCGGATAATGTCATAGAGCAACACACACAGGAATTAGAAAGCAGCGCAGAAAGAAACAAGGACACATATATGCTGCTTTCAAGATGCAGCAGAGACTGCGAATACGTCATCAATAACAGCGATATGATGGACAAACTTGAAAGTATCAATAAACACCTATACGGCGGCTCTATCGAGTCTTGCATCAGTACTATGCGTGAACAGTATAACAAGCTTTCGGACGAGGACAAACCCGAATGGTTATCCGCAGAAGATATAGACGGCTATGAACAGCAGCTTGATTCCCTTGTAAGCAAACTTGAAAATGTTGTTGAAAAAAACGGTTCTCAGGTTCTTGTAAGTGCTGAGATAAACGGTGAAGTTGATTACTATAAACTCTCAGGTAAGTCTCTTGACGATATAATGAAAGTTGCGCAGTCAGAAGCTCCGCTGCTTGTCTATGAAAATATCGGTACTCGTATAAGTGAAGTTGAATATGCCGAAATTGAGCAAAGCTCTGATCTTTCTTTCTCAGTTGAGCTTGATTTCGATAACGATGCTGCGACCATTTACAGAGTAAACGGCGGTCAGGGTGGAATATCCGAAGGCGACAGGAACGATGATAACATTTCTTTCGAGAACATTAAAATATCTGAATATCGCTTACCGTATATAGGTCTTGGTGCTGAAAAAATCACTATAAATGCAGAAGATGCGATTTCCATGTGGGAGAATGGCTTTACAGTTTATTACAACAATAAAGCTATTTCAAAGATTAATGAAACACCAGACGGATTTGACAGGACAGAAGTATTCAGCGATGATAAGGTATTCACAGCTGCTTTTGGTGATGTTAAGCAGCAGAATATGATAGATATTGTATCAGACAATATACATGAACTTGATGCAGTAATGGATGAGGACAGGTATATTGATATTCGTGGTTTCATTGATACTGACGAAGATAATGCTTTTGAATGGAATGACAACCTGAATGTTTATCAGAATGTTGAAAAAGCTCTTGTAGAGCGAAACTACGGCTTCATAGACGAATATCTCACTGCTGTTCAGGACGATCATGATAGCATAAGAGCTGATATAGCGCATGATACTCTCGTTGAGTATAACAATTATGGTGCGCCGTTTAAAGAGTATAATACGGTCATTGACGTTCCTGAATACGGTATATCCGTAGATTTAAAGGAAGTAAACAGGCTCTATCTCAGAGATGAATATTCAGATTATGAAGGCGGTATGGACAGTAACGGTCATGAGAGTAAGGATAATTATTCATCGCAGAGTGCAACTCTTACTGTTAGTCTCGATGCCTATGGAACTGCAAACGTCGAAGAATATAACAGTTATTCGGATTTCAGTCCTGTTACCAATTCAGAATTTGATCTTTCAAATGAAGATGAAGTGAGAGCGTTGAGAGATAAAGTCGCAGCCTTTATACGAAATTCTGAAGACCTCTTAATAAATACGGAAAAATATGGAGAAATACAGAATATATCAGTTCAGGAAACTCCCGTTGCTACAAGTAGCAACGACATTGAACAGCTGACCGACGAAAAGAATGCCATGACACTGGCAGATGTTGAAGTTGGTGACATTCTTCTCACAAGAGAACCTGAGACTGGAGAAGTAATGTATTTCCGCATTGACAATATGAAAGACGACTTCATGGTAAGCATGACTCGCGTTGCCGATGATATTGGAAATGATTACAACGAAATAGGACTTGCCACAAAAGGCATTATAGATGGTCATTGGAAAGAAACGCTGCTTGATGAAAACACAGATTTTCCGATTGTACGACATACTAAGAACTATCAGGAAGAAATGAAGCAGCAGCTGAACGACGTTGCCACAAATAGCAACGATACCTTGACAGAGAAAAGACCACATAAGAGAGCTTCCAGAGCCGAAATGCTGTATAGAGAGTTCACAGAAGCTTTTCCTGATATTGCCAATGGCTCACATACTCATGAGAGGTACGGCGATTATGATGAATACGGTGAAAATGACGCATTTGAACCGCTTTCAGTAGAAGCACTGGGCGATAATACCTACGCATTTATGACATGGTACATCCAGAACGGCGACTTAATGCGTGATCCTGATTTCGTTTTCACTCTTGACCATGAAAAACAAGAGCTTCACGTTTGGGAGTATCAGATGGACGGTGTACCGTCAATAGGTACGGTGTATCAGAATGTTGAGCTTGAAAATGGTTCGATAGACAAGAAACTGCAAGCTGCACTGGAAGAAAACTTCCGCATGAACCTGAGAAATGCAGTAGCAGCCGACAGAGAACTTTCTTCATATACAGACAGCAATGGAGATGTACATGAATTGCATGAACGTGCCGATAAGAACGTTGAAGCTGAACAGCTTGAAATCCACGATGAAAGTGCATATTACCGTGAGATACTGAATAACTTCTCAGAAAAGCATGGACTCGGAGAGCTTGATCTAAGAACTAATAACAACGGATTTGTTATAAATGAAAAGTTTAAGGACGGAATGTCAGTTCCGATTTGGTACATAACAAAGTATAAAGTTGAAAAACCGTTAACTGCCGAAGAAGTTTCAGCTGAGCTTCAAAACTTTGAAAAAACTGCCGAAAGGAACGGCAATACAATCACACAGCAAATAAATCATGAGAATTTGGCTAAAAATCATGCTGGTATAACAGAGTTACCTGTGGTTCAGGAAAATCTTCCTGAGATAAAATATGCGGATAATCCGTTAGGTAAAATAAGAGATAATCTGACCGCTATCCGCGAATTGCAGCGGTTGGAGAAATGTGAAGCAAGAGGTGAATATCCTTATGATTCGGGAAGAAACGCCTATAACAGTGAAGAAAATTCAAAGGAACGTTTAAGACGTTACTCTGGCTGGGGCGGCGTTTCGCAGGTGTTCGATGAGCGTTTCACAGCAATGAGTAATCTCAGAAAACAGCTGAGGGAGCAGCTAACACTTGAAGAATATGCAGCAGCACGTTCCAGTACTCTTAATTCACATTATACATCGCAAATTATCATTGACGAAATGTACAAGACACTCCGAAATATGGGACTTCCTGAGAATTCCCGTATTCTTGAACCGTCTTGCGGCACAGGAAACTTTATAGCAAGAATGCCACATGATATTGGCAACGGCGGTATCGTAGGAGTTGAGCTTGATCCGATAACTGCAAAGATAGCAAAACATCTGAATGTGCCTAAGCATAATCCCTATGCGAAAAATGACGAAGCAGCACTGGATACAAGAGATATAAAGATACTGAACTGCGGCTTTGAAAAGGCTGACCTTGAGAATAACAGTTTTGATGTAGTAATCGGTAATGTTCCTTTCGGTGATTACAAGCTTAATGATCCCGACTATACAAACGATTGGCTGATTCATGATGCTTTTTTCAGAAAAGCTCTTGATAAGGTGGCAGCTGGTGGAGTGGTGGCATTTATCACATCATCGGGTACGCTTGATAAGAAAAATCCGAAGGTAAGGGAGCAGCTTGCAATGAAAGCTGACCTTATAGGAGCTGTAAGGCTGCCAAATAACGCTTTTGCCGATGCAGACACGAAAGTTACGTCAGATATCATATTCTTACAGAAGCGTAAAACACCTCTTAATGTTTATGATCCGAAGCCTGATTGGTGCTACACAGCTCCAGTTGAGGTTGAAATGGTCGGAAAGAAGTATGAAGGAGAGAAGCGCACAGCTTACATAAACTCATATTTTGCTCAAAATCCGCAGATGGTTCTTGGTACAATGAAGCAGACCACTCACTTCGATACGCTTACCTGTGAGCCGAATGAGGGCAGAACACTGCAAGAACAGCTTGAAACCGCTTTCCGTCAGCTGAATGCTAAGATAAAGATAGATAAACGTGAGCGGTCAAACCTCGAAAAGAGAGGATATATCGAACCGTGGGGCAAGAGCTACACCTATCAGATAAAGGACGATAAGGTCTACTATAACTTAGGAAATGCTATGGAGGAAGTCAAAGGCAGCGCTAAGACAATAGAAAAACTCAAAGCACTTTGTGAGCTGCGTGATATCACCAGAGAGCTGCTTAATAAGCAGCAGACTTATGTTGAGGACAGTGCGCTTATTCCTCTAAGAAATAAGCTTAATGCAGCATATGATAGCTTTGTTAAGATAAATGGAGAACTCAGCAGCAAGAGTGTCAAAAAGCTTTTCAGTCTCGATGCAGATTATCCGATACTTGATGCACTGGAGCAAATTGATCCTGAGACAAAGAAAGTTACAAAGGCTGATATATTTACCAAAAGAACTGTAAGTCCTGTAGCAGAGATAACAGAAGTCAGCTCAGCAGAGGAAGCTATGCAAGTCTCACTGGATAAGAAAGGCAGAGTTGATATAGCATATATGGCAACGCTGCTCCAGAATAAGTATGAAAATGTAGAGCTTTCAGACGTGATGAAATATATTACCGATGAACTCCTTGATAAGGGCATGATATTCCGTGATCCTGAGAAGATAGCAACAGGAAAGCCATACGCTGAGATAGTTGACAAGTCTGATTATCTTTGTGGAAATGTTCGCAGAAAGCTTGTAATGGCAGAGACTTTCGCAGAACAGGACAGCAGCTTCAATAGAAATGTAGAAGCTCTCAGAGAAGTAATTCCTGAGAACATCGGAGCTGCGGAAATAAGTGTTGACCTCGGCTGTACATGGATAGATACTGCGGACTATG
>Ga0256405_10002057_pt1 | contig 49335 bp, 26 predicted proteins | sample RumenRJG_02DNA_FD_189096 | JGI IMG/M metagenome (GOLD analysis project Ga0256405, IMG submission 189096) | Bovine rumen microbial communities from Lethbridge, Alberta, Canada - RJG_02 | ecosystem: Host-associated > Mammals > Digestive system > Stomach > Rumen | place: Canada: Alberta...
CGCTAATTTAAAAATGACCCCCTACGGCTGCAATGATTTGTCATAAAATGAGAAAACTGCCTTAGCGGGAGTATGCCACTCATCTATTAGAGGCTTTTTGCCGAGGGTATGAAATATGCAGGATAAGGCATATCAAACTCCTTGAACAAACCACCCTGCGTATACATACCAGCACTGATAAAGTAACGAACCTTGTCAGTACCTCCTGAGATATTCATGTTGTGCTGTGTCTGCAAAGTCACATCCTTCATGACATAGTCAACCCAGTCGGTATTGGGGAAACGAATGGGATCAGAATTGTCACGGAACTTAGCAATTACCTCATCCGAGAACATAGGTGTTGAACCATCATTCGCACGCATCTGGTTGTAGAACAAAGCATAATCTAACGAACTTGCCATCTCGACCATTTTGGTTGGAGTCAAAGCAGAGAAAGATGTTGAGAATGAAATCTTTGCTTTACCTTCAGCACCACGCTTGGTGGTAATCAGCACTACACCGTTAGCACCACGCACACCGAATACGGCTGTGGCCGATGCATCTTTCAGAACGGTAATGCTCTCAATTTCGTTGGGGTCGATATCGCTCATCGAACGCTCAACACCATCCACCTGAATCAGAGGATGATAGTCACCCCACGTACCTTTACCACGTACAAATATTTCAGCAGCATCAGAACCGGGCTCACCAGAATACTGCACGGTGGTCACACCTGACAGCTGACCTCCAAGAATGTTGTTCACTGAACCTACTGAGGTGCGCACCAAATCATCACTTTTCACAGATGAGATAGCACCGGTCACAGTTACCTTCTTCTGCACACCATAAGCCACGACCTCAACGCCCTGCAGGGCAACGGCATCGGGCTGAAGGGTTACCTTCATGCCGTTCTGAGCAGCAACCTCAAGGGGCTTGTAGCCTACATAAGTAATCCTCAGTTTCTGGCCTGGCTTGGCCTTAATCGTGAAGTTACCGTCAAAGTCTGTTACTGTGCCTTGGCTGGCATTGCCACCAATGACAACGACGGTTGCTCCGATGACTGTCTCACCCAAGTCGTCGACAACTTGTCCCTTGATGACATCAGACTGCTGCACCTCTTGTGGCGCGGCATTGGCTGTCTGAACACTCAATGGACAAAAAGCGGCTACTAGCAAAGCAGTTATCATCAGGAACAATCCCTTGATAAACTTTTTGTTATTCATGTTAGAGTTTTAGTTATTTGTAAATTATTAATAGTTTCTTTTTTGATCTTTATACAGTTAGTTCTTTAGGCTTGGCTGCAAAGATAATCATTCTATTTGATTTCCGTGCTATTTATCTTCAGATTTTTAATGATGGTGTTGGCAATCATAGCCTTATCGAAAGCATTTTTCTCGTCTTGCACATCACTATTCTCGAATGTGAAGTCGGTGAGATGATACTTGTCGGATGTGCCAACGTCAAAAAAATTCTTACACTGCATACGGATACCGCGCATGACGATATTGTTGCATTGCGACAATGGCATGTCGTCGCGTTGTTCGGGCTTGAAGAACTGTGTCCAGGGACGTACCACCAGGAAACTGCCGCAATTGCCAGTAAAATCCTCAACGGTGACATACTCATAATGCTGCGGCGTGTCGGGGCGCATCTTGAGCCATAGTACGCGATTGGCATCTTCGGCATGGCAACGACGGAGAATGACATTACGGTCGTGTACCGACTCGCTGCCCAGTGTCAGACATCCGTGCACGCGCCCGTAAGTACAGTCTTCAATGATAATGTTATAGTTGGGACCGTTCTTCGGGTCTTTGTCGGCCCAGGTTCCTTTGCCGCCTTTAAGGACGACGGCATCGTCGTTGACATTCATATAGCAACCATGCACCAGCACATCGTGGCAATAGTCAATGTCGATGGCGTCGCTGCTGGGCGCGCCACGGTTGGGCTCAGCGGCAAACACACCACTGGTCGGAGCGTAGATAAAGCAGTCGATATAACGGATGTGGTCGCTATGATAAACATGATTGGTCCAGAAAGGGCTATTCACCAAACGCACGTCTTGCACCGTAACATTCTTACTATTAGATATGTACGTAAGACGCGGACGCATGGCCTCGAGATTGGTGCACTGGCGGTTATACTGGCGTCGAATCCAGAACTCCTCCCAATAGAGATGACCGTTACCGTCGATGGTTCCTTGTCCTGAAATCGTGAATCCATCCACATTGTCGGCATTGACTAAAGCGGCAAAATACTTGATTGACTGGCCTTCCATGCGCGTATCGACCAACTTGAAGTCGCGTATACGCTCAGAGCCTTTCAGTTTGCCTCCTTCGACCACATGCAAATGGGTTCCCTGCTTGAAAAACAACGAACCACTGAGGAAGGTGCCGCGCGGAATGACCACAACTCCCCCACCCTTGTCGGCAGCCAGGTCGATGACTCGCTGAATGGCTTCAGTCTGTACCATCGTACTGTCGTTTTTCACTCCAAAATCGGTGATAACATATTGTTGGCCGAGGGTGTTGACATCTACTTTGGTCGTATCGCTAAACCATGCTGGTATAGGTGTTCCGTCAGGGAACAAAGCGGGTGCTTTTTTCCTCGGTTTTGCGCTGGCAGGAATAACAAACAAGGCTATCAGCAGCGGCATTAGGTATTTGTTCATAAGTCGACTATATATAGTTTGCGGTGCAAAAGTACTCATTTCCAGTTAGTGGCCTCATGGAATTTTGATTTTTGTTGTTTAATTTTTGATAAATGAAAGTTTTTACTTTTTTTCTCGTCATTTCCGTTTTTTTTTTATAATTTTGCGACAAAAGTCGCGAACTCACCCTATTTTGGCAAAAAAAAGAACAAATTCCTTTGTTTTGCTAAAGGCTTTTCGTAACTTTGCAGAATGTTATTTAGAAATAAATCAAACAAATAGTAATTATGGGTGATTTTTTTAAGTATGTAGGCGCCACCGTTGTGGGTCTGATTTTGTTTTTTGTGATTGCAGGCATTTTCGGTGCCATGAGTCTTGTGGGTATGATAGCCTCGAGTGAGGCCACCAAGAGCGTGAAAGACAACTCGGTGTTTGTGCTCAACCTCTCGGGTGCTATGAGCGAGCGCTCCGAATCGTCTATCAGGGACCAGCTGATGGGCCAGGCCACTGGTGTCATCGGTCTTGAGGATGTTCTGAAAGCCATTGAGAAAGCCAAGGACAACGACAGAATAAAAGGCATCTATATCGAGGCAGGCCTTTTCACTCCCGATTCGTATGCAGGACTTCAGGAGATTCGCAATGCTTTGCTTGACTTCAAGAAAAGCGGCAAATGGATTGTATCGTATGCCGACACCTATACGCAGGCCACCTATTATCTGGCCTCTGTTTCCGACAAGATCTTCCTGAATCCACAAGGACAAGTGAACTGGCAGGGACTGGCCTCACAACCTTATTTCCTGAAAGACTTGATGGCGAAATTCGGCGTCAAGATGCAATTGGCAAAAGTGGGAGCTTATAAGAGCGCCCCAGAGATGTTTACCGCCGACAAGATGAGTGACCCGAACCGTGAGCAGGTAACCGTTTACGTCCAGGGACTGTGGGAGAATATCTTGAAAGGTGTGTCGGAGAGCCGCAAGATCAGTGTGGAGACACTGAACCAATATGCCGACAACATGATTACTTTCACCGACCCAAAGAACTATGTTGCCTATAAATTCGTTGACAAACTGATTTATTCAGACGAGGTGAAGGGCGAAGTGAAGAAAATGCTGAAAATCGGTGACGACGAGACTATCAACCAATTGAGTCTGGCCGACATGGGCAACGTCAAGAAAAAGAAGAACGAAGGCGAGCAGATTGCCGTCTATTACGCCTATGGCGACATCGTGGACAGCCGTGGCGGTGGTTTGATGAACACCGGCGGACACAGCATTGTGTCTGACGAGGTTTGCAAGGACTTAGAGGGTTTGATGAAAGATGATGATGTGAAGGCTGTTGTCATCCGTGTTAATTCTGGCGGTGGCAGTGCCTATGCCTCAGAGCAGATTTGGCGCAGCGTGAAGCTGCTCAAAGCCAAAAAGCCCGTGGTCATCAGTATGGGTGGCATGGCTGCATCAGGCGGATACTATATCAGCTGTATAGCCGACTACATTTTTGCCGAGCCCACCACTCTGACTGGCAGCATTGGCATTTTCGGAATGTTCCCCGATGTGAGCAACCTGCTGACCCAGAAGCTAGGTGTGAAGTTCGACGAAGTGAAGACCAACAAGAACGCAGGCTTCGGTACGATGTCACGTCCGTTCAACGAGGAGGAGATGTCTTACTTGAATGCATATATCGACCGTGGTTATAACTTGTTCCGCTCGCGTGTGGCCGAGGGCCGCAAGATGTCGGTAGAAGAGGTTGAGAAGATTGCCCAGGGACATGTTTGGCTGGGACAAGACGCACTGAAAATCAAACTTGTAGACCAATTGGGCGACCTCGACGAGGCCATTGCGAAAGCTGCACAACTGGCTAAGCTGAAGGAGTATCATCCTGCTTATTATCCCGGCAAGGCCGACTGGATGACCCAGCTAATGGAATCCACCACTGGCAAGGGCAGCTATCTGGACGAACAGCTCCGCCTGACGCTCGGTGAGCTCTATGAGCCGATGATGCTGTTGAAGAACATCAACCAGCACAACGCCATCCAGGCACGTATCCCGTTTGAGATGAACATTAAGTAAAACGAAAATCAACCTCATTCTCAAGATGTCCGGGGTTTCCTTGTAACCCGGAGAGAAAGACAGAGAAAAAGACCAAAAGATGGAAGGCGACTTCATCAAAATCAACGAATGGCTGCTACCGCTGAGCTGGCTTTACGGACTTGCAGTGAAGACGAGGAACCAACTATTTGAGCTTGGTATCCTGAAAAGTCGCAGCTTCAAGACGCCCGTTATTTCAGTGGGCAACATCACGGTGGGTGGTGCCGGAAAGACTCCTCACGTGGAGTATCTCATCCGCCTACTGAAAGACCAGCATCAAGTGGCAGTGCTCAGTCGTGGCTATAAGCGCAAGAGCAAAGGCTTTGTGCATGCCGACGCTGATACCACCATGCGGGAAATTGGCGACGAGCCGTTCCAGATGAAACAGAAATTCCCTGATATCACCATAGCTGTCGACCGCAACAGATGTCACGGTATCGACCTGCTGACCAGTGGGGACGAGAAAGAGACTGCCGATGTGATACTGCTCGACGATGCCTTCCAGCACCGCTATGTGAAGCCAGGTGTCAACATTCTGTTGGTCGACTACCACCGACTGATTATCTACGACAAGCTCTTGCCCGCAGGACGGCTGCGCGAGCCCAAAGATGGAAAATCGAGAGCCGACATTGTCATCATCACTAAATGTCCAGCCGACCTGAAGCCCATCGACTATCGCGTCATCACCAAGGCTATGAACCTGTTCCCCTATCAGGCGCTGTTTTTCTCAACCATCGACTACAGCCCGCTGGAAGCGCTCTTTAGCAACGTGGAGATGCCCTTGGAGCAGGTAAAAGGCACAAATGTGCTGCTGCTTACGGGTATTGCCTCACCCAAACAAATGCAGGAAGACCTGACGGCCATGGGTGCTAACATCACTTCGCTTACCTACTCAGACCATCATCAGTTCAAGCGAAAGGATATTCGGCACATCAATGAGGTGTTTGCCTCCATGCCAGGCCCGAAGATGGTCATCACGACCGAGAAAGATGCCGTGCGGTTGCAAGACATGGAGGACATCAGCAAAGAAGTGCGCGAGAACATCTACAAACTGCCCATCAAGGTCAGTTTCATGCTCGACCAAGAAGAAGAGTTTAACCATAAAATCACAGGCTATGTACGAAAAAATTCAAGAAACAGCATCCTGGTTAAAGCAAAGGATGAGCACAAGCCCAAAGACAGCCATCATACTGGGAACGGGCCTCGGACAATTAGCTTCAGAAATAACTGACACCTACGAGTTTCCGTACAATGAGATTCCCAATTTCCCTGTGTCTACCGTTGAGGGACATGCCGGAAAACTGATTTTCGGAAAACTGGACGGCGTGGATATTCTTGCCATGCAAGGACGATTCCACTACTATGAAGGATGGAGCATGAAGGAAGTGACCTTCCCCATACGCGTCATGTACGAACTAGGCATCAAGACACTCATTGTGAGCAATGCCTCGGGCGGCATGAACGACACATTTAAGATTGGCGACCTGATGATTATCACAGACCATATCAACATGTTCCCCGAGCATCCGCTGCGCGGCAAGAATTTCCCCACAGGCCCGCGATTCCCCGATATGCACGAGACCTATAGCAAGGCCCTGGTCGAGAAGGCCGACCTGATAGCCCAGGAGAAAGGCATCAGGGTGGTTCATGGTGTTTACGTGGGTGTGCAGGGCCCGACATTCGAGACACCTGCTGAATACCGCATGTACCGCAAGCTGGGTGGCGATGCCATTGGCATGAGCACCGTACCAGAGGTGATTGTGGCACATCATTGCGGCATAGATACTTTCGGCATCAGCGTCATCACCGACCTCGGAGGCTTTGATGTTCCTGTGGCAGTGAGCCATGAGGAGGTGCAGGTGGCCGCCAATCGTGCACAGCCGCTGATGACAGAGATCGTGAAAGAACTGGTCAAAAGAATTTAAGCAGTCAAGGTATTTTGTATCCAACAAAAAACAGTAATCGTTAACGGTGCAGAGGTGCAAGAGGCCAGCCATCCGTCGTTTCGCAATTGTGCTTCGTTTGGTGGGTTCGCTGAAGCATCTCTCACTTATCAAGACATACATGGAAATAGCAAAATTGGGGGAGTTCGGTCTGATTGACCGTCTGACCAAAGACATTGAGAAGAAAAACGAAAGTACGATATACGGCGTAGGCGACGACTGCGCCGTACTCCATTATCCCGACAAAGAAGTACTCGTCACCACCGACATGCTCATGGAGGGTGTCCACTTCGACCTTACTTATATAGATATGCAACATCTGGGCTACAAGTCGGCCATGGTGAATATCAGTGATGTGTTTGCCATGAACGGCACGCCCCGACAGATGACTGTCAGCCTGGCACTCAGCAAACGTTTTACGGTCGAGGACATCGAGTTGTTTTACAGCGGCCTGCGCATGGCTTGCGACAAATGGGGCATTGACATTGTAGGTGGTGACACCACCTCGTCGTTCACGGGCATGGCCATCAGCATTACTTGTATTGGCGAGGCTCCCAAGGCCGACATTGTTTATCGGAACGGAGCCAAGGAGACCGACCTCATCTGTGTCTCGGGCGACCTGGGTGCCTCGTATATGGGACTGCAGCTACTCGAACGAGAGAAATCGGTCTACTACCAAATGGTTAACGAGCACCGAAAGAAGTTTGCCGGAGCTGAGGCACAGCATCCCATTCCCGATTTCCAACCCGATTTTGCAGGCAAGGAGTATCTGTTGCAACGCCAGTTGAAGCCAGAGGCTCGTGGCGACATCATTCAGCGGTTGCATGAGGCCGGTATTCGTCCCACAGCCATGATGGACATCAGCGACGGACTGTCGAGCGAGTTGATGCACATCTGCAAACAAAGCCATTGCGGCTGTCGTGTGTTTGAAAAGAATATCCCCATCGACTACCAAACAGCCGTCATGGCCGAGGAGATGAACATGAACGTCACCACCTGCGCCCTGAATGGCGGCGAGGACTACGAACTGTTATTCACGGTTCCCATTGGCGATTACGAGAAGATTCAAAACGTAGACGACGTGAAACTCATTGGCCATATCACCAAGCCAGAGTTGGGCTGCATGCTGGTAACCCGCGACGATCAGGAGTTTGAGCTGAAGGCGCAGGGATGGAACCCACTGAGATAAAAGGAGATGAGAATGCGGCAGACAACAGATAATGCATTAGGATTGACAGTAGGAGAAGTGTCGAAAGAAAGGATAATTTGCTAAAAAAGGTTAACACAAAGCAATTTATCAGAGCGCAATAGCCAAATATCAATTAAAATCATTACCTTTGCAGTCGCAAAAAACAAAATGGTGCCTTAGCTCAGTTGGTAGAGCATCGGACTGAAAATCCGTGTGTCCCCGGTTCGATTCCTGGAGGTACCACTCCTCCTTTCATTAGCCCGGTTTTCCCTTGTGGAGCCGGGTTTCCTTTTATCTAAACAGAACCCTCTCAAGAAAACGCATGTATGGAGTTGTATGAGGCAAAACAAGAAACAGCTAAAATGAATACAAACTAAAACTAATCAGACCTATGAGAAGAACGATTGTAACCATGTTTGTCCTTGCCATAGCCATCGCTATGCAAGCCAACGATTATACCAAATACTATCAAGACCTGCCCGTAAGTATGACGCAGGTCACCCTACCCCAGATTCCAGAATATCAAGTGTCTATCACCGACTTTGGTGGCAAAGGCGACGGTGTGACTGACAACACAGAAGCCTTCAGAAAGGCTATCAGCGCTATTAATAATAAAGGTGGAGGTCATCTGGTGGTGCCTGCCGGCATCTATATGACTGGGCTCATCTCGCTGAAAGACAACATGGACCTGCATTTGGAGCGCCATGCCATCATCATGGCCACACCCGACAGAAGCCAGCATCTGAAGACCGACAGCAAGACGGGAGCCAAGGAAAACCGCGCTACCCCGCTCATCTCTGCCAGCAAGCGTAAGAACATCAGCATCACAGGCGAAGGCACCATCGACGGCAATGGCAAATGGTGGCGCCCCGTCAAGCGTAGCAAGGTCAGCAGCACCGAGTGGGGCCAGTTTATGGCCATGGGAGGAACCGTCGTGGAGGACGGTTCGTTGTGGTACCCCTTTAATCTGAAGCATCAGTCCAACATCGCCGACACCTACGAGGCCCAAGAGCGCATGCGCACACATCTCGTACGCATCACTGACTGCGAGAATGTGCTCATCCAGGGCGTCACCCTGCAGAACTCGCCTAAATTTCACTTCGTACCGCAACGCTGCCGCAATGTCATCATCGACGGCATCACAGCCCGTTGCCCATGGAACGCCCAAAATGGTGATGCTATCGATATCGGACAGTGCAAGACTGTGCTCATTGTCAACAATGTCATCGATGCCGGTGACGATGGTATCTGCATGAAAGGCGGTGCTGGTCAGGCTGCGCTAAAGGACGGTCCGTGCGAGGATATCCTCATCGATGACAATACTGTCTATCACGCCCACGGTGGATTTGTCATCGGTTCAGAGTTCTCGGGCGGAATGAAAAACATTGTGGTGCGCAACAATACATTCAGTGGCACAGATACCGGACTGCGCTTCAAGAGTTCCATCGGCCGCGGCGGAACCACCGAGCACATCTACATCAGCAATATCACGATGAACGACATCAAAGACCAGGCCATCGTCTTCGAGACCACCTACTGGGACAACCATGTGGGAGCCACTAAGACAGAGCAAAAGAAGGTCGAGTTCGTGCCCAACTTCCAAGACATACATATCAGTAATGTCGTATGCCGCGGAGCCAAGACCGGCATCTCTGCACACGGCGCGCCAGGCATGATTCACGATATCACCATCGACAACAGCACTATCTTTTACACACAGAAGGACAAAGACATCGATGCCGCCTGTGACATCAAGCTCAACAATTTGCGTTTTGTCACCTTCGACAACTAGTCTACAGATACATTCATTTACATCTCCTTCGTCCTTTCATCAACAAACATTCAACATCTCAAACCCTATGAAATCCATCAAAGAGCTATTCAAAATCGGGCGTGGTCCCTCAAGTAGCCATACCATGGGCCCCCACCGCGCAGCCAATATCTTTCTCCAACGTAACCCACAGGCTGAATCGTTCGAGGTAACCCTTTACGGTAGTCTTGCCGCTACTGGAAAGGGCCACATGACCGACGTTGCCATTATCGATGCCTTGCAGCCGGTGGCACCCGTCAACATTATATGGGAGCCCACCGTCTTCCTGCCTTTCCACCCCAATGGCATGAAGTTCAAGGCGTTCTACCCCGACCACACCAACGAGTGGACCGTCTACAGTGTTGGCGGCGGCGCACTCTCTGAGGGCGAATACGACAGTTCGCTCAACACGCCCGATATCTACGATATGAACTCGCTCACCGAGATTCTCACCTGGTGCGAGCGCTACGGCCGCGGGTTCTGGGAATATGTCGACAAATGCGAGGACGATGACATCTGGGACTATCTGCAGCAGGTGTGGAACACCATGAAAGACTCTGTCGAGCGTGGTCTCGATCACGAGAGTGTATTGCCTGGCATTCTGAACCTGCCCCGCAAGGCCACCAAGTATTATGTGAAAGCCACAGGCTACAAACCATCGCTGCAGTCGCGTGGTCTTGTGTTCGCCTATGCACTGGCTGTCAGTGAGGAGAATGCTTGCGGCGGCACCATTGTCACCGCTCCCACCTGCGGTTCGAGCGGTGTGCTGCCTGGCGTGCTCTATCATCTGTGGAAAGGCCATCAGTTCTCCGAGCGCCGTATCCTCCATGCACTTGCCACTGCCGGTCTCATTGGCAATATAGCCAAGCACAACGCATCCATCAGCGGTGCCGAAGTAGGCTGTCAAGGCGAAGTGGGTGTGGCATGCGCCATGGCCTCGGCCGCAGCCTGCCAACTGTTCGGCGGAGCACCCTCACAGATTGAATATGCTGCGGAAATGGGACTTGAGCACCATCTGGGCATGACCTGCGACCCTGTTTGCGGTCTCGTGCAGATACCATGCATCGAGCGCAACGCCTTTGCAGCCTGCCGGGCCCTCGATTCCAACCTCTATGCAGCCTTCTCCGACGGAGTCCACCGCGTCAGCTACGACCAGGTGGTACGCGTCATGAAGCAGACAGGTCATGACATACCCTCGCTCTACAAAGAGACTGCAGAGGGAGGCATTGCTAAAGAGTATAAGCATCCCTAAGCTAACATCAACAAGAGATCATAAATGAATAAGATAAAGAGACGGAAGCAGTTGCCTTTCGTCTCTTTATCTTATTCATTACTTTTACATTTTCAAAGATGCCCTTTGCATCAGCTAAAGTGCTCCTTTACGCGCGTAATCATGCCCTCTCGTTAGCTATAGGAGCCCTTTGGATTTACGGAAGAGTATCTGTCAATTCTCACTCAACTTAAATGGCCATAGAAAAAGCGGGGCAACCCGTGCCCCGCCTGTTAGACTTTGACAATCAAGGACTTCACTTGCGCGAAGGTATATAATCAGAATTATGGAACAGTCGTCAGCCGGCTCGCTACTCACCAACGGGTGTAGACTCTTGCACGATGAGCGGCAGCAGGTGCATGATGAACGTGCTTGTTACCCCTCACCACCACAGTACGATGCCTGGAGGCCATTGGTGCACGATAGAGCATCATATATTTGTCGTACTGGCGCACGGAGAGCACTTGTCTCAAGGCACGGTCTTTCATCACGGGACTTTCCACATACCGGTAGTTAATGTTGTAAACCTCACGATACTGACGGTCTGTGAGACGGAGCTCCACAGCCATTCTATCGGTCATCACACGGGCATAATTGCGAGCCTCACGGTATGTCATTGCGCTGGCAGAGATGGCTATCGTCATCAGCATTGCCATTGTTAACATTATCTTTTTCATAATCGTCATTGTTATATGGTTGAACATTAGTTTTGTTTTCAATGGCAAAAGTAATGCTTTTATGTATGCTACACAAGGGATTATTCCTAAAGTGAGTGGGGATTTTCCCTAAACAATTCAGGAAAATCCCCACTCTGCTATATTCTGCCCAAAGGCTAGAGTATCTACATTCCAAAATGCGAATGTCTATTTCAGCATGGTGTCATCGCCGGTATACAGTTGATAATACTTGCCTTTCAGCGCCAAGAGCTGTTCGTGGTTGCCTTGCTCTATGATGCGCCCATGATCCATCACGTTGATGATGTCGGAGTTGCGCACCGTCGACAGCCGATGGGCAATGACAAAGGTAGTGCGGCCCTTCATCAGTGAATCCATGCCCCGCTGGACAAGAGTCTCGGTGCGAGTATCGATGCTCGAGGTAGCTTCATCGAGGATGAGCACAGGCGGGTTGGCAATAGCAGCACGGGCAATAGCCAGCAACTGCCGTTCTCCCTGACTCAGATTGCCGCCGTCGCCGCTGAGCATGGTCTGATAGCCATTGGCCAAACGGCGGATGAAATCGTCGGCTCCCACAAGACGGGCGGCCTCACGGCATTCCTCATCGGTGGCGTCGAGTCGGCCGTAACGGATATTGTCGAGCACAGTACCTGTGAAGAGATGGGTCTCCTGCAACACCATGCCGAGGCTGCGGCGCAAGTCGGACTTGCGGATATCATTGATGGGGATACCATCGAACAGGATACGCCCTTTCTGCACGTCGTAGAAGCGGTTGATGAGGTTGATGACGGTGGTTTTGCCGGCTCCTGTACCTCCCACGAAGGCAATCTTCTGACCTGGATTGGTATTGATGTCGATATCGAAGAGCACCTGTTTCTCAGGCACATAGCTGAAATCAACACCCTTAAAGTCTACATCACCACGGATGGGAGTTGAAGAGGGTGAATTGGGAGTTGAAGAGGATGCGTTCTTTTCGGGTTTGACCCAACTGCCATTGTCCATCACCCAGTGTCCTTCGTCGGTCTCAGGTTCTGCATCCATGAGGTTGAACACACGCTCGGCACCTACCGAGGCGTTCAGCACGCTGTTGATTTGCTGGCTGATGTGCGAGATGGGTTGCGTGAAACTCTTGTTCAGCGTCAGGAAGGCCACGATGGTACCCAAAGAGAGGTGGGAAACGAGTGAAGAGTCACTAGCGGCAGAGAGGGCGACGGTGGCACCGACCACGGCGATGAGCACATAGCCCAGGTTGCCCAGATTACCGTTTACGGGCATCACGATGTTGGCTATCTTATTGGCATTGTAGTTGCTGCTGCGCAACTCTTCGTTGATGAGTTCGAACTGTTCGATGGCTTTCTCCTCATGGCAGAACACCTTCACCACTTTCTGTCCGGTCATCATCTCCTCGATAAAACCATTCACCTCGGCCAGTTTCAGTTGCTGTGTCTTGAAAAAAGCCCTTGAACGCTTACCCAGCTTTGTGGTAGTGAACATCATGACGACGGCCATGACGATGCTGACCATGGTGAGAGGGATGCTCAGTACGACCATCGAGGCAAAGGTAACCACGAGCGAGATGATGCTGTTGAACACCTGCGGCAGACTGGAGCCTATCATCTGGCGCAACGTGTCGACATCGTTGGTGTAGGTCGACATCACGTCGCCATGCGAACGGGAGTCGAAGTAGCTGATGGGGAGTTTCTCCATGTGCTCGAAGAGACTCTTGCGCAGGCGCAACAGGGTGCCTTGGCTGACATTAATCATCAGGCGGTTGTAGGTGTACGAGCAGATGACGCCAAACAGCAAGATGATACCCAGTTTGAACAAAGCCTGTGCCAAAGAGGCATATTCAGGATTGTCGACCTGTGTCAGCGGCACGATATAATCGTCTATCAAGGTACGTGTGAACAGAGTGGAAGCCAGCGTGGTGACGCTTGAGATGGCGATGCAGGCCATGACGGCCAGACAAGAGAACTTATAGTTCTTCAGCACATATTGCGTGAGCCGCCATAATATCTGGCGTTTCTGCTTGTCTACTTTCTGGAAGCCAGCCTGAGCATGTCCGCCCGGTCCGCGCTGATGGAAGTTAGGCTGTCTCATGCGGCACCTCCTTTCTCGTCGGGTTTATCGAAGTCGCCTCCGGCCTCGGTCTGAATATGATAAATCTCCTGATAGAGCTGGTTGGTCTTCAGCAGGTTCTCATGAGTGTCGAATCCGGTCATCATGCCATTGTCGAGCACCAAGATGCGATCGCAATCCTTCACACTCGCAATGCGCTGAGCAATAATGACCTTCGTCATCTCAGGTAATTCGTCGCGGAAAGCCTTGCGAATCTTGGCATCGGTGGCCGTATCGCAAGCACTGGTCGAGTCGTCGAGCACCAGTATATGGGGGCGTTTCAACAGTGCACGGGCAATGCACAGACGCTGTTTCTGTCCGCCGGAAACATTTGTTCCACCCTGCTCTATCCGTGTGTTGTAGCCATCGGGCATTTGGTCGATGAACTCGTCGGCTTGTGCCCAGTGGCATGCCTGCCTGCACTCTTCAAGGGTAGCGTCGTTCTTTCCCCAACGCAAATTGTCGAAAATGGTACCACTGAAGAGCACGTTCTTCTGCAACACCACCGATACGGCATTGCGCAACGTCGTCAGATCGTACTCACGCACATCATGGCCACCCACCTTCACCACACCTTTCGACACGTCGTAAAGGCGACTGATGAGATTGACCAACGTCGACTTGCCGCTACCGGTACCGCCAATAACACCTATTGTCTCGCCAGAACGCACATCAAAAGTAATCTCGTAGAGTGCCGAACGGCGATGCTTCTTTAGCTGAGAGTTGAGAGTTGAGAGGTGAGAGGTTTTCTTTAACTGAGAACTGAGAGGTGAGAGTTGAGAGGTATGATTTGCTTTTTCTTTTTGAGAAGAATTGTTCGAACTCTGAGGCATATCATACCTCTCCGTTCTCAGTTCTCCGTTCTCAACTAGATGCTCTTCGTTCTCAACTGGATGCTCTCCGTTCTCAACTGGATTATCCCTGTAGTCAAACCTGACATGCTCGAAGGTGATACTGCCGTCGGGCACTTGCATAAGGGGATGAGCTGGATTCTGGATGTCCGACTCCTCGTTGATGATTTCTACTACACGCTTTCCACAGGCCGCACTCTGAGTGAGCATCACAAAAATCATGCTGAGCATCATCAGCGACATGAGAATAGACATCACGTATGTGAACAGGGATGTGAGCTCACCGGTGGTCAACGTTCCACCTACGATGAAGTGGGCACCGAACCACGACAGGGCAATCATACAGCCATAGACCACCATATTCATAATAGGATGGTTCCATGCCATGAGAGTCTCAGCCTTGACAAACAAACGATAAAGTCCCTCGGCAGCACGGGCAAACTTCTCGTTCTCGTAATCCTCACGCACAAAGGCCTTTACCACCCTGATGGCCGACACATTCTCCTGCACACTCTGGTTCAGTTGGTCGTACTGCTCATAGACTTTGGTGAAGAGCTTCGACACATGTGAGATGATATAGCCAATGGAGAACGAGAGGATGATCATGGCCACGATGAAGATGACACTCAGTCTAGCATCGATCACCAGGCACATCACAATAGAGAGCACCAGACGGAACGGTGCACGAACCGTGACACGCAGTATCTGCTGATAGGCATTCTGCAGATTACTCACGTCGGTGGTCATGCGCGTCACAAGGCCTGCGGCAGAGAACTTGTCGATGTCGGAAAACGAGAATTTCTGTATGTTACGGTACATCGCCTTGCGCAGATTGCTGGCAAAGCCACTCGAGGCATACGACGCCGCGCGCCCCGCCCCGATGCCAAAGGCCAGACTTAACAAGGCCATGCCCAGCATGATGGCACCATAGAGATAGACATTCTGTATGTTGCCCGCCGATATTCCTTTGTCTATCAGCGAGGCCGTGACATAGGGTATAAGCACATCCATCACCACCTCTCCGCCGGTGAGCAAAGGAGTGAGCAGCGAGGCCGTCTTGTACTTCCCTATTTGTTGGTATAAAGTTTTAATCATATTCACTTGCAAAAATACATGATTTTTTCTAACTGCCAAAACAGTGTACGTAAAAAAATGTCCTGCAAGTGACTCAGATGTACGGATTACCTTATCATCACTGACCGACTGCCCGGCTTCATTCCCTCATCCCGACTTCCTCTATCAACAGGAGTTATTCTCTCCCACTGCTTAAAGCCAAAGCTTCATGTGTTTTTGGAACTTAATATAACCCTAACTCGTAGATACGGGCTACGGGAGAGTAATCTTGTGTCGGGCCCACCACGTATAGTCGCACATAGCGGACAGATGTAGGCGCAAACCTCCTGTCGACGATATTCTTACGGTTTCCGTCGAACATATCGAGCGTTCGCCACTCCTCATCGGGGGCATTACGTCCCTGCAGCAAACAAGTACGCGTGACATAGCTGGCTTGCTCACAGGCGGCACTAAGCAGTCTCCAGCGCTTTACCGTCGTCGGTTTGCCCAAATCGAATACAACATAATTGGGCGCCGTCTGACTGTCGCACCATTTGGTCTGCTCATCGCCATCCACCAACAAAGCTGCCCGCTCATGCTCGTTGACTTCGCCCGACACATCAATGATGGTGGCATCTTTCAACAGATTGGGCACATGGCACTCCGCCTGAGCAGCCTTCTCCTGCTTGTCGGCTGACAGCAACGAGGTCTTGAACAAAGGTGCTGCCGGCTGAACGACAGGCGCAGCATCGCCCACTGTTGCGGCAAAGATGACCACATGTGGGTCGTCGGGCAGGCGCACCTCACTCACTCCCTTAGGAATGTCGAGAGCCACACGGAACATATAAGTAAACTCATAAGGCTCGTCGCCAGCTGCCGAATGCCGATGAGTGCCCACCCAGACTACTTCCGCATCCTTCAGATAGCCAGTGGTCTGCCCGTCATGTCCCCATTGGCCCACGAAGCCTGTATAGTTGGGCACACTGACTGACTGCCGATTCTTTCCAACGATGAATGTCGCCAGCCTGTCATCACTATCGGATGCCACCAACAGATGCAGCCGTTGAGGACGGCCTCCTTGAGGCAGCTGAAGCTTGTTTCCACGGCAGGAGAGGCCGTTGGCAGCATCTTTCTCACCGAATCGGAAGGGAACACCATTGACCTCGATACCCTCTTCGGGCAGCAACTCGGCGGCATAGCTGTATCCTCCCTCAAAATCGGCAGCACTGCGGAATGCATTATAACTGAAGCAATGGCGGTCGAAGGGAAGGGTCAAAGGCTGATAGCGATGCTCTGCCGGATGCGAGGCAACTGGAGAGAGAATCACCTTGAAGGTCTTCACGCTGTAAGGCTTGATTTCCACCTGCAGTGAACGGCCCTCGAACGATGCAGCCCCGATGGTTCGCTCCGTACCGTCGGCCTCCACTGCCTTGGCAATGTCGGCGGCGAACCGTATGTTTGCCCTCTGCACCGACTCACCCCCCAGTTCGTAGACACGTACCACATACTCGTTGCCGACCTCAGCCCGTTTCAGCGCCTTAACCATCACCTGCGGGTTGTCGGTGTCGACAAACGAGAATTCTCTGCCAAGCATGCCTTTGTGCTTGGTGGCGAAGAATGTTCTAAGCGGACTGTTCAACCGCGCTGCCTGTCGGACGGCTTCTACAGAGCGAAGCGGACCCTCGTGCCCCACAATGCTGTAGGTAAACACATGATGCCCGAAATCCTGACGTGCCTGATATGCATAGCGCTGGCCGGTCTGAGGCGAATAAAGCAGTGAGAGTCGCAAAGTGTGGTCGTCGGGCTTATCCCACCCATAGCGAGAGTCGTTGAGCAGGGTGACACCGTAGTCGCCCTTTCGGTCGGTCAGATCGGTCCACTGATGGGCATACACCTCGAAGAGATTATCTTTGTTGTTTCCCCGGCGCACACTGCCCAAGCCTATATCATAGGTTGCCTCAGCATTCTCCACACTGAACGGGAACTCAGCCTTCAGCAGAGCATTCTGCGAACGCCAGTCAACCTCGTTCTCTATGTCAATACGCTCCGACAGACTGCCCTCGTAGAGATGTATGCGTTGCAAAATGTCAGAGTCGCCATATCTTTTTCTGATGACCAGCGTCTGTCGCAAGGGGCCTTTCTCGACCGTTATCTCCACGCCGTCGTGAACCGGCAGCGGAGCCTTGTCGAGCGTTGCCTTCTGAATCTCCCAGGCAGGCCAGTTCTCCGACCGGCAGTCATCGAAGACAACCAGCCGCAGACTCTTTCCTGCTGCGACCAACTGTCTGTTGGCCTTCTTGTCGACAAGCGATACGATATCGCCATGACTGTCGACAGTCAGCGCATAGCGCGACGACTCTATCTTCCCTTCAGATACTTCCGGGCTGACAGGCCGGGCCGTGGCCGTAGGCTTCAGGCTGTAAACGGCAAAGCCCGTCGAGGGCACTTTCGCATCGAAGAGCAGCCAGTTCCGTCCTTCCTTCCTCACCACCTGCGATGCCACACGCTTGCCGTCGGGACCCGTCACCTGATAGTCCCTTGAGTCGCTGAGCGCCACCTCGGCGATGGAAGCCACCGGAAACGACTCGTTATGATAGACGACAACGGGCTGACCACCCACCTGCGTGTCCATCTGGCTGGCCACACACGCCGCGCTGTGCGACACGACGTCTGCAAAAGTCTTCAGCGCCAGCAACTCGTCGTTCCACGAAAACTCATAGGCACGCGGTATGCTGGTACCTGTCAGGTCGTCGTGGAACTGATGCCAGACGACGCGCTGCCAACTGTCCGTCAGACGGGCAGAGGGATATGGAGCTGTTCCCAGCCAGTCGGCCATCAAAGCCGTTCGCTCTGCGGCATCCCCCAGATGCTCGTTCTGCCGATTGTATAGTTTCATGGCTGCCTGCGAGGTGTAACAGCCGTTACCATGCACATCCATGGGTAATTCACCATCGAAGACAGGCAATTCGGGATGATTCTCATAGGGCATGAAATCATGATAGAGCTGATCGCTCGTAGCACTGACAATCTGTATGGGGCCGTCACCTTTGATGCCCTTCTCTACGGCACGTACAGAGGGTATCGTGGGAGAACCTCCAATGTCACCTGTACCATAATATCGATAGACCATGTTCAGTGGGCTTTCACTTATCTCCTTCTGCAGTTGCTCACTCTTCGAGAGATCCTCGTCTTTCCAACGCTCTGCGTATCCGAATCCGTGAGTCATCATGATGCGGCTACCATCAATACCCTGCCACAGGCCGATGGTATATGGATAACGCTTATTACCATCATAGAAGGGTTTCGTGCGCCAAGCCAGTTTCTGTGAAGAGAAACCTATCAATCCGCAATGTGCAGCCAGCGTTGGTAGCGCATAACCAAAACCGAAGCAGTCGGGCAGGAACACATCCGTGCCCTCGGTGCCAAACTCCCTACGATAAAACGTCTGACCTAACAATACATTACGCAGCCACGACTCAGGTGAACAGACGATGGTTTCATTGGCATCCCAGCTACTTCCGGCAATATGCCAACGGCCATTGGCTATATAACGTTTCATCTCCTCGTATTGCAGCGGGTAGTATTCTTTCATCCACGCATACTTCACCGCACCCTCAAAATTAAACACGTAGTGAGGATATTTCTTGAGTAGGAACAAGTTCTGAGTAAGTGTGTTGCGGATATGGTCACGAATCGTGGCCTGCACGTCCCAGTTCCACTGCGTATCCAAATGGGCATCAGCCACCATGTAGGCTTTCATGCTTTTCTGTTGTGCCGACAAACTCATTGACAATACACCTGCTGCCATCATCATCAAGACTCTTTTCATGATACTCTGTAAATATTGATTTAGTTAAGACTTATTCTATCACTCCACACCAACCGCCATCACGTGCCAGTTCGAGTGTAAGTGTGTCGGTTGGCGAGACGTTCTGTTCCACTCGCCGATAGTCTACGGCGATGCGGTTGGCGTTTACACCATCACGGAAAGCTGTCAGCTTTCCGTCATGTCCGAGGAAACTCAAACTGATATTCAGGCGCTGTGGTTTGCTACCGGTAATGGCACCCACGAACCAACGGGAGCCCTTGCGGCGTGCCACCACAAAATGACTGCCAGCCTTGGCCGACAGCACACGCGTCTCATCCCATGTAGTAGGCACAGAGGCGATGAAACGGGTACACTCATCCTCACGCATATAACGGGTAGGACTGTCTGCCAGCATCTGCAGTCCGCTCTCAAACACCACATAGAGCGCCATCTGATAGGCACGTGTACCGCTACCCATAGGCAGTGAGCCGGTTCCATGGTTATCCTCAGGATGGGCAGATTGCATAGAGTCTGGTGTAAAGTCCATGGCTCCCACTGCGTTGCGGAGGAAAGGCAGCCAAATGGTATTGTCGGGATTGCATCCACCGCCCTGTTCCATGCCACGCACTCCTTCGTAAGAGATGACATTCGGGTATCTTATTTCGAGACCAGCAGGCTTGAAAGAGCCATGGAAGTCGACCAGCAGGTGGTGACGGGCACACTCTTTTGCCACTCGTTCGTAGTAGTTGACCATCCATTGGTCACTATGGTCCATGAAGTCTATTTTCAGGCCTTTCACACCCATATCGGCATAATGCTTGATGACATCGAAATGCTCCTCCACCGAGAGCCACGTGAGCCACAAGAAAACACCCACACCGCGCTGGCGACCATAGTCCACCAACTGTCTGACATCTATCTCATCGCGTGTTACGAATGGATTACGCACATCCTTACACCATCCTTCGTCCAACAGAATATACTCTAGACCGTAGTTGGCGGCAAAGTCGATAAAATACTGATAGGTACGATTATTGATGCCTACATGAAAATCCACATTCCAGATGGTCCAATGATTCCACCAGTCCCAACTCACCTTGCCGGGCTTGATCCATGAGGTATCATCCAACTCGCAGCGACCGCCTAGCACTCGCTCCATCTCATTGGAGGCTATGGTGGCATCATCACCCACTACCAGAAAGCGCCACGGCAGGGTCCGGTTTCCTTGTGTCCGGGCAATACACGACCGTTCGCCGGTCACTTGAAACCCACGGTCGCCCACCGGCTCCCAGGTCTCAGGCGATGGTGGAAACACGGCAGAGAGCGCATGGTTGCCCGTACTATGCAGAAACATGTGGGGATAATCGCGCACGTCACTCTCAGAGAACAGCACTTTGGTGCCTCTCGAGGTCTCCATGAGCACAGGAAGGTAGCTCATCTCGTCGTCAATCCCATAGTCTGCCGACTGAATATGCGTGTAGGCATTTTCATAGGAAGTCCAGAAACCAGCCGTTTTGGAGATGTGCAAGCCACAGGGCTGTGCCAAGTTCAAACGCATACCTTCTCCTGATATGTCATGCATGCCTTTCTTATTGAGCACGAAGCGCCATGCCACACCATTGTCGTAAGCACGCAACTCTAACTGATACTGGTTCGAAAATTTGACAAGTAGGCTGTTGGCATGATGCCAGGTAGTCGCCTGTTTCAGAGGTACAACATTTCTGATGTTTTCATTCAAAGCCCCGCGGATGGCCTTGAGCATTCTCGGACGCGCACCCAGCGTCTGACCACCTATGTTGAGAAACACGGGACAGGCAGAGACGATAGACTCATCGCCGTAGAAGACAGACAAGCGGATGGTGTCGTCCAGCGTTACCTCCAGCTTTACTTTCCCATCGGGCGAGCATAGCTGCTGCGAGGGAGCCGCTACGCACGGCCACCCACACAACAGCAACATGAAAACACACACAAACTTTACCATATCGCAATCTTTTTACCATTTCTAATATAGATGCCCCGGCGTGGGGTGTTTATCCTTCGGCCCTGCAGATCGTAGAGCGTTCCATCATTCCTTTCAGCAGCAGATGGCGTCCTGTCAATTCCTGTTTCCGTATCCAGCACGGGAGTCACACTGCCGACAGACACAGGAGCCGTGAAGTATGCCCTGAACGGATCTATCTGTGCCTGTGCTGGAGATGCCTCAAAGGTTTCCAGAGTAGCCTTCCAGACAAATATATCAGCCTTCCGCTCTCTCAGAGTAGTACCACAAAAACGATAATCATCTGTTCCAACACACATGGGGACATCAACAGAAGAAGATACCACTGCATCAGTAGCTGTAAAGGTGGTTTCACCTCCCACCGCACTCTTCATCAAATAAGGAATGCCACGCTCCATCGTGTCAGCCTTACCGAAAACGACACGCTGGCTGTCATCGGTACGGACGAAAGTCTGCACGCTGACCCCCGTGGGCAAGGCGGCTGGCGCGAAGGGCAAGGCAATGGTCTGCCACTCATCCTTTTCTGCCTCACGCGTATAGGATATTTCTGCGGCTGTGAACGAGACAGGTGCCAAGAAATTGTATCCATCGGTCAACGTGATGCGCTGTGCCTGCTGTCCGATGACAACGTTGGCATCTTGCAGTCCGTCAGGGCACGTGTCTCCCTCGCCAAACAGGTACAGTGTGTTGGGATTGCCGTTGGGGCGCACCTCCGTGATGGAGCTGCCATGGCCGCACATCTCGATGGCCACCGCATTAGTGGGGGTAGCTACAACCGACGACATGGCCATGCCTCCCAACGTTTTGTTTTGCTGCCAGTAGACGATACCCTTGCGAGTGGTTCCCATGGTCAAAAGCCCACCATTCTGAATATCACCACCACCGGCATAGAGAATGCTCATCTTGTAAGTAGCATCAAGATCCAAATGGTCGAAGAAATAAGTAGCCTGTGCCGACTTACGGGCCTCAATATGCATGGGCACATAGATGCTGGCAGCACCATAGTACATACCATCGTCGCCTTCCTTAAACAGCCACAGCCGCACATTCCCATCGAAAGGCTCACTGGCATTGTTGAGAATGGTGACACTGCCTTGCATCTTATCGCCATAGACCACACCATTAGAACGGTTGCTTACCTTATGGGTAGCATATTGCAGGTTGGCACGCGCCGGTTCACCGTCGGAAGTAATCTCCACGGTGCCCTGCCCTACTACATCATTACCCTGATAATCAGTAGCCAGCCAGACATTCCATGTTCCCGTTTCCTGAGGAGTAAACAAGAAAGTAGCAGTAGTCTCGCTACCAGCTGCAATGCTCACTGCAGTACGTCCCCGGCTGTTTCCCTTTTCCGCGGTGCGACTGGCAAACAGATGAACCTCATGGAAATACTCCTCACTGCTGTTATTGTTCTTAAAGACAGCGCACACCTCCTGTCGGTCATCTTTTTTATGGTTGCCGGGGAACGACATGCTCGTCATCGCAACATCTTCAATGGGATGAATCTCAAGACTGACATGCCCATCGGCGTCGACCACCGCCAGCACATAGCGAATCTCTGGGTTGACTTGAGTCTGCCAAACACGGTCGGTAGTGCGCTTGCTGACAGGTACGATGTGGTAGGTTCCTTCTTTCAGACCCCTCACGGTAAACTCATGCCCCACATAGAAGTCCTGGCTGAGCTGGGCCGTCTGGTAACTGCCCACCAGCACCATGCTGCCCTCTTCGTTCAGGTAGCCAATGCCCGTATTCCAGTCAGCACTGACTCCCGACCAGTTGATATAATTGCCAAAGAAAGTGTTGCCATTGCGGATTTCCCAGTCGTTCACCGTCAACTGATAAGTCTTGGCAGGAGCCTGCTCATCGTCTGGCAGACGCATACCAATGATGGCATCCTGACCCATGTTATAACCGTCGGGGGTCAGGCTGGCTCCTATGCCGCTGTTATCGTCGGGAGCCAAGACATCAAGTCTGAAATAACCGTTATCCAAGCCACCCCATCCCCAGTTCACATGGAAGAGACCGTCCATGTCATAGCCGTCGAGCACAAAGGCATGAGCACCACCCGTATTAGTTCCGGCGAAAGCTATAGGATGGCCGGTAGCCAGTTCATTGTACAAGAGTTCGTTCCAGCCGGCAATGGTATAATTACCCCGGCTCTCGATATGCGTGCCATCGTCGTAACCAAAATAATTCACCAGCGCATTCACGCCCTCGGGGAAGCCGGCTGCCGACGATGGTCCGTAACCCATCTTACAACCCATTCCCACCCAGTACATCAGTTCTGCTATGGCCTGTTGCTGGGCATCGGTCTCATCACCATGATAGTTGTTGAGCATGTTCTCCCAATCGATGACCGAGCCAGCAGGAATGTTTCGCAGTTGTACACGTTTCTCGCCCTCGGTGGTCTGATATTTCTGCACATAGCCTGGAATGAGCCGTTTCGTGGCCGAAGGATAGCGGTAGTAGGCCATCACTTGTGCAATGGCCGTGGCCACACACCCCGTTGCACTACGGTCACCCTCTGTGCCATCATCATTATAGTAGCGAGGACAAAGCAGGTTGTACGGATGACCTTGGTTCCATAGCGTGCGCATCAGAGGTTCTATATGCCGGCGTGCAGTGGCTGCAGCCTTGACTTTTGAGGGTTCTTCCGAGGGTGCCGTTGTGGATGCGGGAAGCCGGTCCATCTGGTCGCAATACATTTGCAACAGCCACTGCAGTCCTTCTGGCATGTTGTTCTCATCCAGTTCGCCACGGTCGCAATAGCCCAGGACGGGTGCAGTGCGGTCATCGCCAGAAACCACCACAAAGCCTTTGTCGTCGGCCGCATGGAACACATAGTAGTAGGCATCGTCTGACGGCTGAGAGCCTTTGCTCTTTTTCGGAGCATGCCTCACGGCTTGCTCTGACAAGGTGAAACCTTTGTCTGTCATAAATTGCTGCGCCTGCCGGCGGGCCTGCTGACGGGTGACGGGGGCTGCTCCTATAGTGAACGGGAGTAGCCATATCATGAATAGAAGTACGAGTTGACGGTTCATAGGGTTGTGATGGTTTTAGGTGACAGGTATTGAAGGAAGCTAGGACTTGAGAGACTAGTAAAACCAGAGATACTAATGAAAACAGGATGCTAGTGAGGCCGTGCAGGACTAATGGCTTTTCTCACCGTCCCCGCCTTTCTGATGAGGAAGACACCACGCTGCGGCTTCTCGCTCAGCCGACGGCCCTGCAAATCGAAATACGCCGGGGCTGCCGACGGACTGTTGCCTGGAATCTGCACAGCGGAGGCTTCAGTCTTTTCTACTTTTAGCGACGAGATGCGGTTGGCCCAGGCGCTCATCCTGGCCAATTGGGTGTCTGTCCACTCTCTGCTGGTTCCGGTCAAGTCGTTGGCGGTATAGGCTGTGAGGCGATATCCCTCTTTCATTTCGAACGAGGCGATGTCCTTATCGCTGATGCCCCACGCTGCCAGCTCTCCGGTGCTGTAACGCCCTTCGGGCAATGCGACACAATAGCCGCAAAAATTGTTATCACTGTAGAGCCACAGCACGGGTTCCTGGGTGGTCTTGGTGGGAAACACCCTGTTCATGGCCGAAGCCCACTGGTTGAGGCTCCACGTCTCGTCGTTGTACACCCATACGAATGCTCCGGTGACATTGTCCTCGTCGCGCCATGTCTGCATCTGCGCGATAGAGGTCTGCATATCAGTTTGATAGTTGGTGCGCCCGGCATGCAGGGGCAGGCCCTCCAGATGCCAGTCGCGGGGTTGGTTGCCGGCGCCACCGTCGTAGCATTGCACCATCACACAGTCGCAGGCTCCGGGACAGGCGCTGTTCAGCTGCGACACCAGACTCTGCCAATAGTCTTTGTTCGTATAGGGAGCCACCGTCGTGCGGTAGCCCAACTGCTTCATCATGGCATGGAACCTCACAGCCGTGGTCACATCGTAACAGTGCTCATCGTCGTTGTTCACGGCATCTATCTCTGGCAACTGGTCTTTCAGCGCCTTGAAGTTCCGATAGAGCGCTGTGTTGGCCCCGGTGCCGTGGGCATTGATGAGGTCGCGAATGCGGCTGTACGACTCGTTGCCCCATCCGCCAATGCATATCTCAATGCGCTCGATGGCCGTAGGCCACTCCTTCAGCGACTTCACATCGCCGATGTAGTGGGGCTGGGTCTTATCGAACACATACTCGCCATCCTTGCAGATGGTCTCGCCGTCGGTGGTCAGCGTACCGTCGGCCTCCACACTCACATTGAACAGGATGACATAGGTGAATCCTGAGTTCTTCAGGGTAGTAATCGTGGCAGGGCGCTCTCTTCGTATATGCCCTCCCACATAGACGCCACTGCCGCTCCATGCTAATGCCTCCGGGGCTAGCATAAAGACAGCGAACAGCGTAGAAAGCAGTTTTTTCACCATAGGTTTTGGGGGATTGAAATGGAGCTGGCGCTCCGTCGTGTTTTTGCTGTTACTCTTTACATATCACTTTGCGCACACTCCCGTCGGCCATCCGCATGAGGTTGATGCCCTTGCGGGGTTTGTCCAACGGCCGGCCGCTCAGGTCGTAGACGCTCACCACCTCCCCACTCTGCCGTCTGTCCTCCGTGGCTCTGACAGCTGTCGGCGAGGTAGTGCCCGGCAGGTTGAGCAGCTCGGCATGGATGGTCTCCGTGAAGAGGTTCACCGTGATGCGATAGGTGCCGTTTTGCGACACGCGCCACTTGGTGTCGTCGCCGCCGGTGCGCATCTGCGAGGCCTGCAGGATGTCCTCGTCCTGCACGTAGGGATGTAACTCTCGCGGTCCCCACGTCATCTGTCCCTCCAGTTTGAAGCGTCCGGGCTCTACCACATCACTGTAGACTCCTAGTTCGCCAGTCCACGTAAAGACATACGGCTGATCGTGGTCGCGGGTAAAGGGCAGCATGGCATTGCGGTCCCACTCGACACTGTTGGAGCCTCCGAGGAAAGCACTGCCCGCGATGAGCACCTCGTTCCACGGCAGCATCAGTTCGCCTGTTACTGTGCGGTTCACGGGATCGACCAGAAACCTATAGGTGTCTTCCTGGAACGAGACCACCCACCCTTCCTGGCTCTCATCCTTCGTCAGACCGTAGCGCAGCCCGTGGTTGATGAGATAGGAGTCGACATACGAGGGTTTCAGGAACTGGGTAGTCCCCTGTACGAATGTCTCGGTGGTCATGATTTTCAGTTCTCCGGCCTTCAGTGCTCCTGCAAAGCGGAACAGTCCGTCGGGGCGCTTCGTCAGCTGTACGGTGCCTCCATCGAGGGCTGAGCCCGTGGCCCACAGGCCTTCAAAGCTTTGGGCATGGATGGCTACTGGCAGCAGCAACGCCACTGCGAGAAGGATATATTTTGTTTTTTGCATTGGATTTGTCATATTTGTATGCTTCATTACTCTTTACCGCTTCTGTTTATTCTACATGTTTCTCCGTGCTAACGCTTCCGTTGCTCCATGTGCGGCGCACGATGTACGAGCCGTGGGGTTTCCGGGGATGCTCGCGCCCCATCAGGTCGTAGTATCGCTCGGCCACCATCTCCACACTACCCGTCGAGGCGATGCCCGTCGAGGCATTATCGATGCTCACTTCCAGCCGGCTGTCGCACGACGAAGTGGGGATATTGAGTGTCAGCGTCTTCGTGTCGTCATCGTAGGTCCAGTCTTGGCATGCCTCACCATTCAGCGTTACAGTGGAAGGGCGTTCGGCCAAGAGTACCACTACCTCGTAGGCACGCTCCATGGGCATTCCCTCGTAACTGCCCTCGCGGGGGGCAATGGTCAGCAGAACGCCTGACGATGTGCGCTGCTGACTGATGACGGTGGTGCAGTAGGCGCCATTCTGGTAGTCTTGTGTGTCACCTGCATCCTCGTAGAGCTGAGTTTCTCCGTCGGCGCCCGGCACCAGTTTCAACACCAGTTTTGCCGGGGCAGTCTTCAGATTCTGCATGGGTGGGTTACACACCACGATGCTGCCAGCCTTGATGAAATAGGGTATCTCACGCGCCTCATACTCGTCACTCAGCGTCTGCCGGCCCTCCATCATCCTGTTTCGGCACACATCATACCAGCGGCCCTCAGGCAACCATGTCTGATGCCATGTGAGGCCATCGCCTTCTGACTCAGTTACTACGGGCGACACCAGGATGTCGTCTCCAAACATATACTCACCCTCGCGGCGGTAGGACTCGTTCTCCTCAGGCCACTCATAGTACAACGGGCGACAGATGCTCACCCCTGTATCGTAGGCCTGGCGCACTGCGGTGTAGATGTAGGGCATCAACTCGTAGCGCAGCTTCACACATTCAAGCATGTCGGAGAAGTTGCTGTATTTCCAGATTCGGCGCTCGTTGCCTGCCTGATTGGCACCGTGCGTGCGGAAGATGGGCGAGAACACACCGAACTGCAACCAGCGCAGCATCAGCTCGGGGTTGGTGTCGGCAATCTGCATGTGACCGCCCAGGTCGTGGCCCCAATAGCCGAAGCAGACATTGGCTGCCGTGGCCGTGAAGTATGGCTGGAAAGCCAGCGAGCCGAAAGTCGAATAAGTATCGCCCGAAAAGCCAATGGGATAACGATGGCTGCCCAGTCCACCCCAACGGTGGAAGATAAACGGACGGCGGTCTTTGCGGTTCAACAGCATGTCGTTGAAGAACACGTGGTTGCACCAGAATGTCTCCGACAAGCCCTCGGTGTAGTTGCTGGTGAGGTTCTGCTGCCAGTCAATCCACCAGAAGTCCACTCCCTGCTGCTCACGCTCACGAATGATGTGGTTGAACATCGAGCGGTAGAACGTCGAGTCTTCCAGCATCCAGGGCACACGGTCGCCAGTGAGTCCCATGTCTGAGCGTATCTCACTGAAGTGGTCCTCGTGACTGCCCACACCATCGGCGGGGTGCAGGTTCAGACTCACCTTAATGCCTTGGCCGTGCATCCAGCGAATCAGTCCCTCAGGATTGGGAATCAGACTCTTGTTCCACGTCCAGCCCGTCCAGCCGTCCAAGTGCCAGTCCATATCGAAAATCATCACATCCAAGGGAATGCCATTATTACGTATCTCGGTGGCCAGGTCCAGGAAGTCCTGCTGCGAATAGCGCTGGTATTTACTGTACCAGTAGCCCAACACATAGAGCGGTGGCATGGGTTGTCTTCCAGCCACTTTCACATAGTCGCCGATGGCACCCTTGTAATCATGTCCGTAGCCCATGAAATACCAGTCGATGGCATTCATGTCCTTTGGCTTTGCCAGCCAGTCGATGCCGTCAACCTTCCCTTCGAAGGCAAATGTCTGCGAGCCGTCGCCTCGCTTGGTTTTCGGCGACTCATCGATGATCGCCCATCCGGCCCGCGACACAATACCGTCTTCCAAGTCGGGACGTTGATTGTCGCCACTGGCCGTGTCGAGTGTGCGCTTCGTACCCTTCAGGTTCAGAGCGTCGTCCTTACCAGGATACCAAATCACCTCACGACCGTTCAACTGGAAGGTAACACACAGGTTGTTGGGTGACTTCAGACTGGCGGCAATTGCACTGCCCACCTTGTAACGTAACGTCAGCGCTTCTGTTTCTATATACAGATAGCCTCCTTCCTCGCGTGTGGTATAGGCGGGTACCGGCAGCCGGCGGTTCACCACGGCAAACGTGGCACGGTCCTCAAACTGCTGTGTGGCACTATACTGAATACGTATCATACGTGGGGTAAGCACCGTGAAGCGCGCCTTCCCCGACGTCACCATAGCCTGTGGATCGGCCTGAGGATTCCAGTCTGCTGCCGTCTGTGCCTGTGCCGTTAGTGTCAGCACCGTCAACAGCAATCCTGCGAGTAATCGTTTTCTCATGTTGTGTATCATGCTTTTAATGTCGTTCTGTTCTGTGTGCAAAATTACAGTTTTTCCTCGCGTGCGCATTAATAAATAAGGAATGTATAAGTCACATCTTCCATATATAAGAGTTTCCGTCCTGATTATCAGATGGTTAAGAATTGGAAACAGACCTGTTTGTATCATCTGAATATTGCTGAACACCACGCTCTCCACCCCCTCTACTGTTTCCCCAAAAAGAAAAAAAGAGCGCAGGTATCTTTCTGCGCTCTGATGATAGGAAAACGGTAGCCGATGACCTTATTTCATTTTCACAACTATCTCGTTGCCCTGTTGCCACGAAGAGTATCGCATCTTCCCGTTTTTCACATAGGCGACACGCAACACACGGTTGACGGGCGGCATGGTGCCGGCAGTCTGACGGAGCGTCACGGTGAGGACACGCTTGCGCAGGGTTGCTTCGAATGTCAGCTGACGATAATTGCCGGAGAGATAGGAGAATCCGTCACCATCGTCCTCGTAGAGTTGTCCACGGGCTTTGCCGTCGCTGTCGATACAGAGAAGAAGGGTGAGCGAGTCGGTGCGCATCTCGCTGGTGCTCTGTGCCAGATTGGCCAGGGGAATGATGGAACCAGGACGCTGGCGCAGTTCTGCCTGCCAGGCGTCGGTGACGTTCTCTAGCGTGAAGGGCTGCCACGAACCGCCTTGGGGCTGTGCCACGCCATCGGCCCAGCGCGGGGTGATCATCAGGTCGCCGCCCAGCAGGAAGGCACGGTCCTCGGCACGCAGGCTGCGGTCACGGGCATCGGCCATAAAGAGGGGGCGCATGACGGGCATGCCATTGACACTGGCCTCACGGAAGAGGGTGTAGATGTAGGGCATGAGCATGTAGCGGCGGTTGATGGCGGTGCGACAGGCATCGAGCACGGCGGGCGTGAAGGCCCACGGCTCTTGGTCGGCACTGCCCTTGATGCTGTGGTTGCGCACAAAGGGGAAGAAGACGCCCATGGCTGTCCACTGGGCCAGCAGGTCGCCGGTGGCACTCTCGCAGAAACCGCCGATGTCGGGACCGTTGAAGGGCTGACCTGAGAGGCCGAGGGTGAGCGTCATGGGGACGCTGAGCTTCATCTGTTCGGGCGACGAGAGGTTATCGCCAGTCCATGTGGCGGCATAGCGATGGCCTCCGAGGAAGTTGGAGCGTGAGAGGATGAAGGGGCGGCGCTGCGGATTGGCCAGCAGCAGTCCCTGACGACTGGCGCGTACCATATTGAGGCCGTAGACATTATGGAAACGGGCATGCGGACCGGGAGCCACACCGTCGCCTCCACGATGCTGGTTGTCGGCGGGCATGGTGGTCTCGTGCTGTTCGAAGACAGCAGGCTCGTTCATGTCGTTCCACACACCATCGATGCCAGTAGCCATGAAGTCTTTATAAAGGGTAGCCCACCACGTGCGCACCTCAGGACGCGTGAAATCGGGGAAGTGGCACATTCCCGGCCACACCTTTCCCTCGAAAGGCTGACCATCGGCACGCTTCACCCAGTAGTCGCCGGCCGTACCCTGATCGTCGACGAAGTAACCTTTCTCTACCTTCACTCCGGGGTCGATCATATAGACCGCCTTGAAATTGCGCTGGTGCAGATAGTCGTTCAGACGACGGGGATTGGAGAACTCACGGGGATTGAATGTGAAGATGCGGTAGCCATCCATATAGTCGATGTCCATCCAGATGACATCCGACGGGATGCGGTAATGACGCAGCGAGTCGGCAATCTGCATCACCCGTGTGTCGGGCTGGTAGCTGAAACGGCACTGCTGATAGCCAAGAGCCCACAACGGGGGCAGCGACATGGTGCCGGTGAGACTGGCAAGCGCCTGCATGAGTGCCTGCGGACTCTCACGCTCGATGATGACCACACGGAAGGCCGGTCCCTGGCTCTCGAAGGTGACCTCGTGGTCGGTGATGGCAATCTGCTGACGCCATGTGTTGTCGGCGATGATGCCAAAGGCACTGCCGTCGGCACGCAGACCCATGACCCAAGGATGGCTCTGATAGAGGTGGCTGCCGCCATCGACGCTGTAGGCGGGGGTGTCGACATTCCACAAACTGATGGTACGGCCATTGCGGCGCAGCGGACCTGTCACCTCGCCAGTACCATAGAAATCAACATCGCCGGGCACGCTGATGGTTGCCACGCTGTGACCATTGTTCACACTGAAGCTCGGACGCAACTGCCAACTGGCAGGCAAGGGCATAGTAGCCACGGGCTGACGCTCGAAGATGGGCGACGGCTCGTGTTGAGAGGCATCATAGCCGGCAGGATAGAACACGGCCACGCTGTCGTTCGTTACAAAAGCAGCCTGTGCTGCCGCCACGAGGGCAACAGACAGGCTGCACATGATTGCTGTGATTCTTTTCTTCATCACTGGCTGTTTAGTTAGACTGACTGATTACTTTACAAGCACTTTCACCACACTGCCATCAGCACGGCGCACGATGTTCACGCCACGGCTGAGCTTCTGCTGGCGAACGCCACTGAGCGAATAGACGGCAGCGTCACCCTCTACCTTGCTGACTGTAGAACTAATGCCTGAACCAGTTGCATTGACATATTTGTCGCCCTCCTTGATCACCTCAAGGTGAGTGGCATCGAAGATGGGATGGGTGTCAGTGCCAAGCGTTTGATAGTAGATGGTCTCGCCAGCGCCCTGGTTGAGGTCGTAGCAGAGCTTACCACTGGTCACGTCGTCGGCTGTGGCAGCTGTCACCTGACGGCCATTCACCTCGTAACAGTTGGTGAAGGTAACACCACTGCCATTGTAACGGCCGAAGGTACGGTCGCCATCCACCGACTCGGGAGCCACCTCACCGCTGTTGTAGCAGTTGATGACCTCTGCACGGTCGCCCAGCCAGCCGCTGATAGCAGCACACTCACGCTGTCCGACGATGTCGCCGGTGTTGTAGCAGTTGATGATGCGCACATAAGCCTCGCTCATATCATTCACGCCCAGGATACCAGCACCGTTGGCACCACTGGCACCTACGTTGACAGGAGCCTCGTTACCACAATTCTCGATGGTAAGTGTGGCACGACCCACAGCTGTACCGACGATACCTGCAGAGTAACCTGTTGAGTAGATGTCGCAACTCTTGTCGATGATGACATTCTTGATGGTGGCACCGCTGGCCAGACCGAAGAGGCCCTTGTTGCCCTCGTCGCTCTCGATAATCATATTCTTGATACGATAGCCATGGCCGTCGAAAGTTCCTGTGTACGGAATCTTTTCGTCGCCTTTGCGCGTACCAATACCCTGGAAGTCAATACCCTGAAGGTCGATGTCGCCAGCAAGGTCGACGATGACATTGCCGCTGAGCTCCTGACTGTTGATGGCATCGGCAAGAGCCTTCAGCTGACTGCCATTGCGAATCATGCGGGCACCGCACACCGTGCAGATGTCGTCGTAATATTGGTGCTCATCGCGCTGTGCCTGACCCTCGGTATTAGAATAAGTGATATCGTCGCCCATGGTACCGTCGCACTTGAGCGAACCATTGGCATAAACCATGCCGTGGTCGACAAACGGAAGGGGATAGTCGTCGCTGTTCAATGTCTGGCGCCAAGCGTCGCTGCCGGCACCCTAATTGATCTTGTAGCAGAGCTCACCCGACTTCACGGCAGCCATAGAAACCACCTCGCAAGCATCGTCGCTCAAGCTGGTGATATTGTCGGTGTAATAGCAATTCAGACGAGTGTTGACGTGACGGGCAAGAACGGTGGAGTTGCCAGCCAGACTGAGCAGTGAAGCCGCAACGTAGCTGTTCTTGATGATGGTCTCGACACTTCCATGAGCATAACCGATGATGGCGGCACTACCCTGACAGTCGGGGGCATTCATCGAACCGATGAAGGCACAGTTGTTGAAGGTAGGACTCTCATGACAAACGGCAAAGAAACCACCATGAGTAGCATCGCCGGGATAAGAACCGGTGATGTTGACAGCCACCACAATGTTCTCGTAGGTACAGGTACCGCGGCTCACAAAGCCGAGACCGCCGATGAAGCGCTGAGTGCTCTCGATGGTACCGTCGACAATCAGATTGCGGATGGTTGAGTTGGTGACTACCTTGAAGAGAGCCACACCATCGTAAGAGGCGGTGTAGTTGACCGTGATCTTATGTCCCTGACCGTCGAAGATGCCCTCGAAGGACTTGCTTTCATCACCCTCGTTGGCTGAGTAGAAATCGCCACCAATCATGACATCTTTCTTGGTGTACTCGCTGAAATCGATGTCAGCACCCAGACGGGCATTGACTTTCTTGTTGCCCTTGTTCACCAAAGCGGCAAACCAGTTGAGGTCGGTAGCGGTGTTGAGGGTATAGAAACCGTCGGCCAGCGGCAGGTAGTTCTTGTCTACATCACCACAAACCGAGCAGATACCGTCGACAAAAGTATGGGGGTCACGGTTAGACTCGTTGACGTTCGAGTAGGTGGCATCGCCACTCTTCGAAGTACCGTCGCAGTTCAGGGCACCCACGGCATAGACGACGCCATGAGAAGCAAACGGAACGGGATGGGCATCCTCGCCAATGCGCTGGAACCACACCACATCTTCCGACTTGTTGCCGTTGATCTGATAAGCCACTGCTCCACAAGAGAGGTCGTATTCGTCGTCGCTGATAGCTGTACCCTGGTTGCCATAAGAGTCGTAGTTGTTGGTTCCCTTGCCGTTGCCATTACGCCACATAGAGTTGGAGCCATCCATGCCAATGACGAAACCGGCATTGTAGCAGTTGGTAATCACACTACCATTGTCGCCAACCCAACCGCAGAGGGCTGCAGCCTCGCGACCACCGCTGATACCACCAGTGTTAAAGCAATTAAGCAACTTAATGCCACAGGCACTGCCCATGCTCACGCCACAGATACCAGCAGCATTCTCCTGACTGGCACCGATGCTAGCCTCGTTACCGCAGTTCTCGAAGGTGACCGAGCCGCCTCCGTTGGTTCCACCGGCAATACCACCGACAAAGCGCAAGCCGGTAATCGACGAGCCATTGTCGACAATCACATTCTTGATGTAAGCACCATCGTTCAGCACACCAAACAGGCCCACATACTCCTGCTCGGGCAGGTTGATGGTCATGTTACGGACGAAGTGCTCCTGACCGTCGAAAGTACCCTTGAAGGGACTTCCCACCGTACCGATGGGCTGATGGTCGACACCAGCCATTTCGATGTCGGCTGTCAGCACGGCATTGACGGCACCATTACCACTGGCCACGAGGTTAGAGAAATCCTCGAGGTCTTGGGCATTACCAATCTGGTAGACACCATCTTTCTGATCCAAGGCGAAAGCCTCAGAGACTCCTGCCCAACCGAATAGGACGGACAGAAGTGCAATAAGTAAATTCTGCTTCATAATCATTTGGTTTTAGTTATTTATAGTTGAAGTGTTTTCTTTTGAAACGCCAATGGCGATGCACATTCCATGCATCGCACACCGGGTCGGCCTATTGTTTCCCCACCAACTGCGCCTTGACGGTCTCATGGAACAAGTCGATGGTGATGCGGTAGATACCGTCCTGACTGAGTGTCCACTTGGTGTCGCTGCCACCAGTACGCAGTCGGCTGTCTTTCAGGATGTCGGTATCGGCCTGATAGGGATGCACGGCCTTCGGATACCAGCGGTCTTGCCCCTGGAACTTAAAGCTGGCTGGCTCCTCGAACTCTGGATGGCGTTTGAGCTCTCCCTCCCACGTCCAGACGTAGGGATTGTCGAGAGACTGTCTCATGAGCTGCATCTTGCCTTCTTTCCAGCCCGACGCCGTGGCACCGCCACCGACGAACAACTCGCCCCAAGGCTGCACAATCTCGCCCTTGAGCGTGTGGCTGGTTGTATATACATGGAACCGGTAACGGTCTTCGGCCACCACCACCTGCCAGGCCTCACCGCCTGTGCCAGCAGTCTCCTGCCAAGCCAGGCCGTGGTTGGCTATATTGGCATCGGGCAGCACGGGAGTCAGACAGCGGGTCTGCCGGCCAACCTTCTTGGTGGTCATGATGCGCAGCTCGCCGACGTTGAGTCTGCCAGCATATTTGAAATCGTCGTTGCTCACTTTCTGGAGTTTCTGCACGCCACCGGGAACAGCCGAGCCTGCAATCCACAGCTCCTGATATTCTTCTGCCGAGAGCGCAATGCAGCTCAAGAGCAGGATGGCTAATGAATAAAGTCTTCTCATCATATTTTTTCTTCTATGGAGGTTTATTTGATGCTGGGTGATAGGAAAGCCTAGGAAAACCTAAGAGAGCCCAGGAATGCCTAGGAGAACCTAGGAATGCCTAGTATTTCACTTGATGCTGACCGTCAGCTGCTTGTCGCAAACTGTCATGGGCACAAACACGGTCACGGTCTTGGTCTGGTCGTTGTAGTTCCAGGCGCCGTTGGTGAGTGCCATGCCATTGACGGTCACGCTGTCCGGGCGGTCAACCGAGAGGAACTCAACGGTGTAGGCGCGCTCGCTGAGCATGCCCGGGAATGAGCCCTTGCGCGGTTCGATGGTGAGTGTAGAACCCTCGTGGCGCAGCTTGGTGGTAGTGAACACACCCTTCTTATAGTTCTCGGTGTCGCCCTCATCCTCGTAGAGCGTTGACGAGCCGTCGGCTCCGGGCACCACCTTCACGATCAGTCGGTCGGGACGGGTGTTGAGGTTCATCATGGGCGGATTGTTCACGATGACGGCTCCTGCACGATAGAAATAAGGTATCTCCTCTTGTGTGTAGCTGTCGGTGAAGACGCGATTGCCCTCGACCACTGCATTGCGGCACACATCGAACCAGCGGCCCTCGGGCAACCAGGTGCGGCGGCTGGCCTTGCCATCGGCTCCGGTAGGAGTCACAATAGGAGCCACGAGAATATCGTCGCCAAACATATACTCGTCTTCGAAGAGGTAGGCATTGTTGGCCTCGGGCCACTCGTAGTAGAGGGGACGGCAGAGGCTCACACCCGTGTCGTAGGCCTGACGGGCAGCGGTATAGATGTAAGGCATCAGCGCATAGCGCAGTCTGACGGTTTCGAGCAGCAGGGGGAAGTTCTCGTATTTCCAGATGCGGCGCTCTATGCCGGGCCAGTTGGTGGCATGGGTGCGGAAGATGGGTGTGAACACGCCATACTGCATCCATCGCAGATAAATCTCGGGATCGTTGCCGCCGGTCTGCTGGTGGCCGCCCAGGTCGTGTCCCCAATAGCCGAATCCCACATTCGATGCCGTGGCGGTGAAGTAAGGCTGCCAGGCCAGTGTGCCGTAGGTGGTGAACGAGTCGCCCGAGAAGCCTATCGGATAACGGTGGCTGCCGAGTCCTCCCCAGCGGTGGAAGATGAGCGGACGATGGTTGGGACGGTTCAGGCGCATGTCGTTGTAGAACACGTGGTTGCACCAGAATGTCTCCGACAGTCCCTTCACATATTTGCTGGTGAGGTTCTGCTGCCAGTCAATCCACCAGAAGTCCACTCCCTGCTTCTCGCGGGCACGGATGATGGTGTTGAACATATTGTGATAGAACTTGGGGTCGCTCAGATTCCAGGGCACCACCTTCGCCGAGGCGTCGAGCCCCATGGCGTCGCGCAGTTCGGTGAAATAGTCCTCGTCGTCGTCAACACCGTCGGCAGGATGGAGGTTGAGCGACACCTTCAGTCCCTGCTGGTGCATCCAGTCGATGAGTCCCTCGGGGTCGGGAATGGCGGTGCGGTCCCAGGTCCAGCCGGTCCAGCCCTGCGTGTGCCAGTCCATATCGAATATCATCACGTCCATGGGTATCTGGTTGCGCTTCACATCGTTCACAATCTCCATGAACTCGTCGCTGGTGTAACGCTGGTATTTGCTGTACCAGTAGCCCAGCACGTAGAGCGGCGGCATGGGCTGACGGCCAGCCACCTTGATGAAGTCGCCAAGGGCTTTCTTATACTGATGACCGTAACCCAGGAAATACCAGTCGACGGCATTCTTGTCCACCGGCTCGGCCACCCACTCTATGCCGTCGCAGTCGCGGTCGAAGGCAAAGGTGGTGGAACCGTCACCCCGGCGTGTGAGGGGCGACTCGTCGATGATGGCCCATCCGGCTCGTGAGAGCAGTCCGTTCTCCATCTCGGCCCGTTTGTTGTCGCCAATCTGTCCGTCGAGCGTACGCGTGGTACCTTTCAGGTTGAGTGCGTCGTCCTTGCCGGGATACCAAAGCACATTCCGCCCGTTGAGGGCAAAGCTGATGTTAAGCACCTTGTCCGACGGGGTTTTCGCATCGATGACACCACCTATCTTATATCTCAGGGTGAGGGCAGCGGTCTTGATGGTGAGCCACCCGTCGGCCTGCTCGGTGGTAAACTGCGGCACGGGCAGTCGCCGGTTGATGACGGCAAAGGTGGCACGGTCTTCAAAGAGACCGCGGTCGCTGTACTGAATACGAATCATCTCGGGAGTAAGAACCGTGAAACGGGCTTTGCCCGACAGCACCACTGCCCCGGGGTCGGCCACGGGATTGCTGTTCTGTGCCTGCACCGAGGTGAGGCCGAGGAAAAGCGCGATCACTACTATCAATCTTTTCATAACTTTGCGTTTAGGTTTTTCCAAGTGCAAAGTTATTCATTAATGACACGAATAAGAAAAAAGCAAGTGAATGTATAACCCATATTGGGTAATATAAAACCGAAGCTACTGACAATCAGCAACTTCGGTTTGATGCGACACGATTTTGTATAAAGGAAATATTCGTTTCGGAAGACCGCTAAATGGCCATGATGAGCTTCTCGAACTGATCATTCTCGGCAGTCGAGCGGTTCTTGATGCGCGTCTTGTAGGTATTCACCGTGTGGACCGAATAGTCGAGGAACTTGGCAATGCGCTCGCTGTCGTTGATGCCCAGTCGGATGAGGGCGAAAATGCGCATCTCAGAGGTCAGCGAATGGTCGTTGGCGGGCATGCGGCGGTCTTTCTCCTCGAAGAGCTCATTGTAGCGGGTCACAAAGTCGGGGAACAACTTGAGGAAGGTCTGGTCGAAGGCCTCGTACATGTTCTCGCGCTCGGCATTGAGCGTCGAGAGTTTCATCATCGAGCGCAGGTCGTCGAACTGGCGTGCGGCAATCTTGCGGTCGATGGTCAGGTAGAGTTTCTCGAGCTTGGCAATGAACTCGGCATTGGTGTAGAACGACCGGCCAATGTAGGCATTCTTAATCTTGTCGTCTTCCTTCAGCTGGCGGTTGGCCTGCTGCAGCATCTCCAGCTGTCCGGCAATGGTCTCGCGGGCCTCGGTGAGCTTGCGGTTCTTGCGGCGGATGAACCAGTAGCTCCAGAGAATGGCCAGGAGGAGCACCACGAACAGGCCGGTGGTGGCAAACAACCAGTTGCGCTGGCTGCGGATGGCATTATAGCGGTCTTGCTCGATGATGGGCAGGATGTCGTTGATCTCGACCTTGCGCAGACGCGAGTTGTAGAAGTTGACGTCCTCGAGCGCCTGGTGCACATACTGGCTGGCCCGCTCGTAGTCGCCTCGCTTGTAGATGAGCCGCGACAGATGGTAGAGGGCGGTAATCTCGCGGGTGGCCGTCTCGTTGTCGGCGATGGCCGACTGGGCGAAGTAGTCGATGGCACGGTCTTCATCGTTCAGATAGACATAGGCCCAGGCCATCTCGGCGGCAGTCATGGCGCGCTGGCGCATGTCGTCGCCGCAGAGCTGGAGCACTTTCTCGAACGACTGGAGGGCATCCTGATACTGATGGTCGCGCATCTGATGCGAGCCGGTGAGCGACCACCACAGGGCGGTGTTCTCGGGCGTCATCTGCTTCAGCGAGTCGATGTAGGCATTGCTCTGCGTGATGTATTTCGTGTAGAAGGGCTCCTCCTTCACGTAGTCGGCCATCGACCGCCACAGACGGCTGTAGTTGTCGTAGTATTCGCTCAGCAGACTGTCTTTCAGCTGGCGACTGTTGATCGACATCATCACCTCGTGGGCCTCGCTCAGAATACCGGCTGAGATGAGCGAGAAGGCAATGGCATTCTTCGACTTGACAATGCGCTGGGCATTGTTCTCGCGCTGGCTGATGGCCAGACACTCGTAGGCATAGTTGCGGGCAGAGTCGTAGCAATAGCTCTTATATTCGTTGTAGAGGGCGTAGGTCTGCTCGAACTGCCGCCCTTGGGCCTTGGCTTGGCCCATCATTTCCTTCAAGTGCTTGATGCGGTCTAATTTCTGCTGCTCGAAGCGGTCGCGCTGGGCAAGGCTCTCGTCCAGCTTGCTGAGCATATCGTCGGTCTGTCTGTCGGCAAGGATGCCAACAGAAGTAAGTAAAGCAACCAATAATACAAAAAAATATCTGTTTCTCATCTCTTGTTCTGTGTTTTTGTATTTGAATTGTCAAAATTAAGCAAAAAAGAGTATACAACACCCACGCCCTTGAAAACATTAATAATTATTAACAAATAGAAGGGGCACTTCCTTTAGCTTTTCCGCGTGAAAAGGAAGCACAAAGCCAGCCCGAAGTTCATTGTTGTTGGCAACGAACTCATATCGAAAATTGCCCGATGCGCGCCCAGCAGTAGTCACGAGGCTTGCACGGTCGGTGGTTTCGTCAGCAAATAGTTGTAAAGACAGCGGTTTAGAGAAGGTTTTAGTCAGTTGAATCAAGAGCGCGAGGCTCCTGTTTTTCAGTTACAAAAATACTAAAAAATCGACAATTATGCAAGCAAAAATGAAGTTATTTCTGCCCACCGCGGAAAAGTTTTCGCTTTTATTGACAAAACAGATGAAGGGAGTTTAGGAGTTTGGGAGTTTGGGAGTTTGGACAATACTCCGCCTATAGAAAGCTCAAACCGGCTGACTCTTGCTTGAGTCGAAGGTCGCCCTAAACCAGGGCCCTAAATCAGGGCCCCTTTTGATATCGGCAAGCCCACCAACTCCCCCGAGGGGGAGTGTGCCCGCCAGTTTGAGAGCAATTGCCAAAGGTAATCATACCTCCCAGTTCTCAACTCTCAGTTCTCAACTCTCAGTTCTCAACTCTAAATGCCCTCGGGAAACTCAGAGGATGTTCAGAGTTTTCCAGACGGCATCGTTGTGCGCGCGGGAAAAGCGACGGGCGCAAATTTGAGCCGGTTAAGCCACCGGAGGCATATTTGAGCAGACTTAGGGGTATGTGGGCTCAATCTGAGCTGACATCGGCAAACCGTCCACAAACCCGGGAAAAGGGACAAGAAAAGCAGGAAAGCAGTCAGCCTGATCAGAGAGACAAGTCAACAGAATCAGTACAACAAACAGTAATTAACAAAACAACAACAAATCAAGGCTCAAAAGGAGTCAACACTATACAGGGAAAGACACACACTCAGAAATAAGCCCATAGGAGCAGAATCTTACATTCTTAAATCTTACATTCTTACATTTAGGTTTTATTTTTTCTTTTATATATTATATATTATTTCAATAATATATAATATATAAGTATATATACTTAAAAATGCTTTTTTATAGGCTAAATGTAAGATTGTAAGATTTAAGATTTAAGATTTGTTTGCGCTAAACGATTGCTTTTCAGCTAGTTGCATTTTCTATGAGCTTTTAAGGTCTTCATAATGCTCATGATTTTTCCCTTATAAGCTACGGTAAAAAGTACCGAGAAAATATAAGGAACTGGGCGGCTAGGATACCATTATGGCCGGCCAGACGATTTGCCGGATTGGCTGATGCACGCCATCTCACTTGTAAAGATTTCAGAAAACTTTTTTGCGAAAGGTGTCATTTTTTACGACAAAATAGTTGCACAACTCGAATTATTTCAGTATCTTTGTAGTGGTTTTAGAAGCAAATTTAGAGATAAGTAAATGTCAGAAAGCGATCTTTGACTTTTCTACCTATAAGAAACGACACCGAACGTCAGGCAAGTTAATGAAACCGCCTGCATGACACGTTAATCGAGCTGACCGCGCGGCAAGATAATCGAGTCGACCGCATGGCAAGTGAACGACACCGACTGTTTGCCAAGAAAATGGAGCCGACCGCACGGCCGCCCCCATCGAAAGAGAGATGAGAGAAGTGTACACTCTCCCATTTAAATATGAAAAGGAGTTTACATTTTCAGGAGTTTCTCGCAGTGGGTTCCGAACTTGCCAGCCACCTTGATGATATACATCCCGCGCTGGATGAACGAGGTGTCGACAATGGCCGTATGGCGGGCAGCGCCCTCGTCGAGCAGTCCGCCGTTCAGGTTGTAGAGCTGCCACGAGAACAGGTGCTCGTCGGGACTATCGATGCGATACATGGCAGAGCCGTCGAGCGGCTGGATGAGACAGCGGTTGTCGGCCTTGATATCCTCAATGGCCGTCGTGCCGAAGACGGGCGCCTCAGCCTCTGTCGAAGGGCGCATGCTCTGGATGCGGGGCCAGCCGTCGCTACCCCACTCGATGCGGTCGAGATAGGTGACACGCCCGGCGTCTACATCATTGGCCTGGAAACCATGATAGAGCACCCATGTCTGCCCTTTCTCGTCTTCTACGAACTCCGAGCAGTGGCCGGGACCGTAGACCTCGGGACTCTTGTTGAGCAGGGGCGAGAAGTTGTCGCCTACGGCGCTGCGTCCCTCGCGGTCGACATAGGGTCCGAAGAGGTTGCGCGAACGGGCCATCACCAGCCGGTAGGTGCTCTTGGCACCCTCGCAGCACGTGCCTGCCGAGCCGATGAGATAGTAGAATCCGTTGCGCTTGTGAATCATCGTCGCCTCTATCAGTCCGCCGGCTATCTTCTGCGGTGTGCAGCCTTCCTTGACGGCCAGTCCGTCGTCGGTCAGCTCAACACCATAGATGTCGTGGAACGAGCCCCAGAAGAGGTAGTTCCTGCCATCGTCTTGGATGAAGAAGGGGTCGATGCAGTTCTCGATGTCCACCTCGCTGCTGATGAACAGCTTATGAGCATCGTGGAATCCGCCGTTGGGGCGGTCGCTGACGGCCACGCCAATGCCGCACTCCCAGGTCTTGCCCCACTCCGACTTCGAGTAGTAGAGCACGTACTGTCCGCCGATGTAGTTGATGTCGGGCGCCCAGATGCCTCCGTTGGGCACAAAGTCCATGGGGCGTGTCTGGTCGGTGAAGGCCGTACCGGCATAGCGCCATTTGACGAGGTCCTTCGACCGGTAGATGGGCACATTGTGGGTGTCCTCGGTGGCATACAAATAGAAGTAGCCATCGCTGGCATGGATGACCGTCGGGTCGGGCAGGCTGTAGTTGATGACGGGGTTGTTGTAGGTCTTCACCTCGTCGGCAGCGCAGGCAATGAGAGGGAGCAGGGCAAGGAGCCCGAAAGGCACACAGGCCCTCGCCCACCCTGTTAGTTTTCGACTTATCTGATTGCTTGTCATATCTTCATTCAACTATTAACACCCATCATGATTCTTAGTTGGCAGGCTCGAAGCTGGTCCACATGTCGTTGGCCAGCAGACAGAGCTTGAAGGTGTAGCGGCCGCTCACCGAGGGCACCCACTTCACGTCGCCGCCAGCATCCTGGAAGCGGTACATGAAGAGACGATGGTCGGTCAGGGGGTCGGCATTGTCGGTTGGTGCGAAGAAGAACTGGTCGCCCCATCCTCCGCCAAGGCCGATTTTCAGCTCGCCGCCGGCATTGAAGTCGCCCGTCCAGGCATAGTAGTAAGGCTCGCGGGCCGTACCTACCATCTCCATGCGGCCGGCTGTGGTGTTGGTGTTCCAGCCTACTGAGCATCCGTTGCCGCAAATCCAGATCTGACCCGGCGTGGGCAGCTGCACGATGTCGAGCACACGGCAGTCGTTATACTCCGAGTTGGTGTCGACGATGACGGTACGAGTGCCCGAGTCGGTGTTGGTGAACTCGGTGAAGGCACCGCCGGTGATGTAGTCGAGTTTACCGTCGGCAGCCTGGCCGTAGAGCGGATACTCGGCGTCGGAGGTCTGGAAGTGGAAGGTGCAGGGCACCATGTTGAGACTCACCTCGTAGATGCCCGTGCCCAGCTGGCGCTGCTCCAGTCGCTGGGTGGACTTCATGCCAGTCTGGTCGGTCACCACCATATAGAGATAAGGAGGATACTTCTCGTAGCCGGTGACGATGAACTCAACGGTCGAGAGCTCCGGGCGCACATATTTCTGCTCGTTGTTGACGATGCTCAGCACCTGGGCGGTCACCTTGACGGCCTCGCCGGGAATGGCCCAGCGGGCCACCATCGAGTTCAGTTGGTCGTGGGTTAGCTGCAGCTGCTGGGTGGTGCCGGTAGAGATATACTCCGACTTGAGGTCTTTCTGGCTCGTGGGATAGAGACACACCTTGTAGGTCACCTCGTCGGAGGGCGAGATGGGACTGGTGGCCTTGTCCCAGGTCAGTGTGACAGCCGTCTGGTCGGCATTGCCCTTGTTGAGGATAATCTCCTCGACCGAGCTGCGGATGTGCATCTCGTCGGGATAGGTGGGCAGTTCGAAATAGGTAGGGTCCTCGTTGCAGGATGCCATGCAGAGCATCGTGCAGAGAAGGCTGAAAAGATATACTGACTTTTTCATGTTTGCTTCACTTTTTTCTTGTTACTCTTTCTTCATCAATTCTCCGACTAGCCTCAATCCTCCGACTCGATGACCCAGAAGGGAGCCTCGCGCAGGTTAGGATTCTTCTCGTACTCGTCGATGTAGATAGGCATCCAGTAGTACTGGCGCTTCCACACGCGGGTCTGATAGACGGTGCGCTTGAAGAACTCGGCCTGGTTGCGGCCCTGGAAGTTCATGCCGTAGTCGTCGCCGCACATCTCGGGCAGGTTCTCGGCGTCTTTCCAACGGCGGATGTCAAACCAGCGGTTGTTCTCGCAGCACAGCTCCACACGGCGCTCAGCGCGAATGACGCGGCGCACGTCGGTCTGGTTGTTCTGAATCTGAATGTACTTCTCGTCGGTAGCGTCGACATTGTCGAAGGTGTACTTACGCACACCTGCACGCTCGCGGATGCGGTTCAGATACTCGAGGGCTTTCAGGCGCGATGCGCCATCGTCGTAAGCCTCGTTCAAGGCCTCGGCATAGTCGAGGTAGGTGAAGGCCAGACGGTAGGTGAAGCCCTGGCGGTCGGTGATGGCACCGGTGAGGTAGTTGTCGAGCACGTTCAAGCCCTTGCGCACCAGATAGCCGTTCTGCGGGGCATCGTGGGGCGACGAGGTCTGCACGTTGTCGCGGCCGTTCATGAAGAAGTTGTACTTGCGCTTGCCGACAGCCAGCCATGAGCCGTGGAACGAGACGGCATTGTAGAAACGGGGCTCGCGGTTGCAATACATATTATAGGTGCCACGGGCAGTCACCTCGCCGGGATTGCCGGTACCATACTCCCAAGTGGTCTCGTCAGAGCGGTTGTCGACCACCGTCGAGAAGCCTTCCTCCACATAGCCGGAGTTGGGGTCGGTGATGGGCAGACCGTTGCGGGTGAAGAAGGCATCGACCAATCCCTGGTAGACACCCAGTCCGTTACCGCCGCCATACTCGCGCACAGAGGCCGTGCGGAGGAAGGTGTCGCGGTAGCTGTTGCCCTTGGTCACGGGGAAAGTAATCTCGTGGTTACCCTCGCTCCAGCGCTTGATGTGCACATTGTAGGTAGAGAGGAAGGGGTCGGGCTTGCCGTTGGGACCCATCTCGGTGTAGAGGGCATAGCCGGCTTTCTCGGCCTCGTCGATGCAGAGTTTGCAGGCCTCAACAGCCTTCACCCACTTGTTGTGGTCGTAGGTGGAGTTGAAAATCTGCTCGCCCTGGTCGTTCACGTAGTCGGTGTACCAAGGGTTGCCGTTCACCAGCGGACTGGCGGCGAAGAGCAGCATGCGCGAGCGGACGGTAAGCGCCATGATGCGGTTCACACGACCGTACTTCGAGGGATCGTCGTAGACGGCAGGCAGGGCCATGGCAGCCTCGAGCATCTGCTTGTCGCAGTAGTCGACCACATCGTCGAACTTCGACTGTCCGACCATCAGCTCAGAGAGCGTGAAGTCGGTGGGGGCAATATAGTCGGGCTTGAAGGGAATGCCACCGTAGTTCTCGGCCATCTGCCACCAGCCGTAGGCACAGAGGAACTTGATCTCGTTCTTCATGTTGTCGATCTCGCTCTGGGGCAGATCGTGGTCGGGCATGGCCTTCACCATGTTGTTGAAGATGTAGCCGTGGCGGATGTAACGGGGCATCATGTGCCACAGGTTACCGCCCCATGTGGAGTTGATGGTCCACTGACCCAGAATCTTCGGAATCACACCGCCCCAGTCCCACTGCTGCCAGCGTGCCGAGGGAGTGATGTCGTCGGCAAATACCTCGTAGCCGTCGGCCGTGAGGGCCCACTTGTCGGGATTGTGGATGATGTTGTACACGTAGCTGAGCCACGAGTAGACCTTGTCACGGTTCTCAAACACCATTTCGGTGGTGAGCTCGGTGTCGGGCTCCTTGTCAAGATAGTCGGAGCACGAGGCGAAAAGCCCGCCGAACACTACGCACAGGGCGCATATTGCATTGATATATCTCGTTTTCATACTGTTAACTATGAATATTGAACTATGAACTAAAAGTTAATGTCTAAGCCAAACATAATCGAGCGGTTCATCGGATACTTCAGTCCGTCGTTGGTTCCCAGCTCGGGGTCCCACATCTTGAACGATGAGAGGCAGAAGAGGTTGTTTCCGCTGACAAACACGCGGCAGCTCTTCACATAGAAGTTCTCCAGCCAGCTCTTCGGCAGGGTGTAACCCACCTCGATGGTCTTACAGCGGAGGAAGCTCATGTCTTTCTTCCACCAAGTGGAGGCACGATAGTTGTTCACGTTCGGACCGTAAGAGAGGCGCGGCCAGAAGGCGTAGGGATCTTGGTTCTGCTCGGTCCAGCGGTCGTCGATATTCGTGGCATAGGCATTACCCTCGGTGGTGGTACCGCCGCCCGGCAGGAAGTAGGGCTGACGGCCAATGACACGGTACATGTCGGCAGAGCCCTGGAAGAAGAAGTTCAGATCGACATTCTTGTAGCTCACCACGCCACCGAAGCCATAGACGATGCGTGGGTCCTCAGTTCCGCCGATGTAGCCCTCATCTTCCTCGGTGATCACACCGTCGCCATTCACGTCGACATACTTGATGTCACCCGGATGGAGCGTCACGGCGCCCACTCCGTTCTGCGAGGGGATGCCGTCTTTCAGAGTACCGTCGGCATTGAAGTCCTCATAGCCGAACAGACGCTCGGCGGTGAGTCCCCACAGCTCGTTCATCGAACGCCCGGTGGCCGAGCGGTGAGTGCCCTTCAGCACTTCGGGCTCGTCTTTCTCGTCGACGCGGTTCTTGGCGTAGGTGAAGTTGCCGTAGGCAGAGGTAAACCAGTCTTTGTTCCATTGCTTGTGCAGGTTGAGCGTCACCTCGACACCCTGGTTGTGCACCTTACCGAAGTTGGCCCACGGTGCCTGAACGAAACCGCTCTGTGTGGGCACGATGGTGCGCTGCATGAAGATGTTCTTACGATCCTCGCGGAAGATGTCGAAGTTCAGGTCGAGCATGTTCCACAGTCCCAGTTCAAAACCGAGGTTCTTCTTCGTCACGGTTTCCCATGTCAGGTTGTCAACGCCAATGTCACCCTCGGTGATACCACTGTAGCTGCGCTGACCGGTGGTGCCCCATGTGTAGCCTTCCTGACCCGTATACAGGGTGCCCAGGTAAGCAAAGCGGCGGCCACCGATGTTGTCGTCACCGGCCTGACCAATGCTGGCGCGGAACTTAATCTTATTGAATGTGCCCTTCACCGACTCCATCCAAGGCTCCTCGCTCATCAGCCATCCAATGGCGAACGAGGGGAAGAAACCGAAGCGCTTGCCCTTGGCGAAGTTCTCAGAGCCGTTGTAACCGAAGTTGAACTCAGCCACGTAACGGTTGTCGTAGGTCAGCGACAGACGGCCGGCCATACCCTGCTTGCGGTAGTCCTGAATGCTGCCGTCGTCGTAGGCTTGCTGGTTGTAGAGCAACAGAGCGTCGACATCGAGCTTGCCGAAACGGTTGTTGTACATCAGGTCGGTCTCGAAATACACACGGGTGTTACCATACTCAGTGCCCTGCTCCGAGCCCATCGACTCGTCGCCGGTCTCAAACTGGCTGTAAATGAGGTTGCCTTCCTCGTCACGGCCCGTAGCCGGGAATACTGTGCCGGGATTGGCCGTACGACTGCGGCGGCTGCGGTTCCAGCGGTCGAAGCTGAACAGGGCCTTGGCCTTCAGTCCCTTCAGAATCATCTTCAGGTCTTGCTCCACGCTGAACAGCGTCTGAATCTTCGACGACGTGGTGAAGTCGTAACCCTGCTGGGTCACGGTCTGCCAGGGGTTGGCACGGTTCGATATCTTCGGAATGGCACCGTCGCTGTAGCGGGCAGGATGCACGAAGGGAAGCGTGCGGAAGGCCTGGCCGAAGGCATCGTCGGTATTACAGCGCTGTTTCTTGAATCGGTTCAGATAACCGCCGATGTTCACGCGCAGCAACGTGGTCTTCGTCACATCCATGTCGATGTTGGTACGCAGGTTGAACTGCTGGTTGTTCGTGGCATTGTCCACCAGCAGGCTCTTGTCCTGCTCCAGGATGCCGCCCTCCTTGAAGTAAGAGGCCACTATCGAGTAGCGCAGGAAGTCGCTACCACCGCTCACGTCGAGGTTGCCACGGGTGGTGTAGGCATAGTCCTTGGTGATTTCGTCCACCCAGTTCACGTTCGGATAGAGGTCGGGGTCGTAGCCCGAACGGGTGCGGTCTATCTGCTGCTGGGTGAAGGGCAGTGCCGTGCCGTCCTGGGCAGCCAGCTCGTTGAGCAGCGTCATATAGTCGGGCGCATTCAGGAACTCGGGCAGCTGTGTGGGCTCGTTGATGGAGTGCTCCACATGGAAGCGTATCTGCGGTGCGCCTATCTTACCGCGCTTGGTGGTGATGACAATCACACCGTTGGCACCGCGCACACCATACATGGCAGAGGCGGAAGCGTCTTTCAGCACCGAGAACGACTCAATCTCAGCCACGTCGACGTTATCGAGGTCGCGCTCCACACCGTCAATCAGAATCAGCGGCTTGTTGCTTCCCGAGAAGGTCGAGATACCACGAATCCAGAAGTTCGAGTCGTCGTATCCGGGCTCTCCCGAGCGCTGAATGCCAATCACACCGCTCAGCTTACCAGCCAGGTTGTTCGATAAGGTACGCGTGGTACCGAACTTCAGCTCACCGGGGTTGATGGTCTCTATCGAGCCGATGATCGAGGCTTTCTTCTGGCTGCTGTAACCGGTCACCACAATCTCGTTGAACTCGTTGACGTCTTCTTCCATCATCACGTTCAGCAGCTTGGCACCGCTGACGTTGACTTGCTTTTTCTTAAAACCGATGTAGTTGAACTCGAGCACCGGCTTGCCCGTCGTGGGCACGCTGATGCGGAACATACCTTCAGCGTCGGTGATGGCCCGTGTCTCGGTTCCCACCAGGGTCACGGTAACACCAATCAAGGGCTGTTTCTCCGGGTCGGTCACCATACCCGTCACTTGCGTTGTCTTTGCCGTCTGCTCCACGGCAGCAGCCGCCCGCACCGGCAGAGGAGCCGCCGTCAGCAGCGTTGCGGCGAGTAGCAGCGCTCCTCCCGTCAGACTGCCGCAGCAGCGTTTCAATAATTCTTTTTTCATCATCTCAGTTAGTTTTTAGCTATTTTACGATTTTCTGCTGCAAAATTACACAAAACCCCCTCACGCACGATATAAAATAGGGTTTGTATAACGTGTATATCATCTGTTAAAACACATGGCATCTGATTATCAGCGAGTTAACATCCTGCTGAGACCGTCGTGTGTATAATGGAAATATTGGTTCGGGCAGCTATGGGGAACGCTCTGAAAGCTTTAGAAGAGTGTTCTGACGGCTGATTCTACATCTATTCTTTACCTGTTGGCGGAATTAATTTAGTGCATACTTAATTCTGCCAATGGGCTTGTCGTTAATGAAGTTTACGTATTGCAGAATGGTAAGTGCACTAATTTTGCCAATGATCCTGGCAAACAAACCATTC
>Ga0256405_10002058_pt1 | contig 49307 bp, 37 predicted proteins | sample RumenRJG_02DNA_FD_189096 | JGI IMG/M metagenome (GOLD analysis project Ga0256405, IMG submission 189096) | Bovine rumen microbial communities from Lethbridge, Alberta, Canada - RJG_02 | ecosystem: Host-associated > Mammals > Digestive system > Stomach > Rumen | place: Canada: Alberta...
GCGTTGTAGGTACTTGCACGGAATCCGCCTACGCTGCGGTGTCCCTTGATACCAACCATGCCACGCTCTGTAGCGAAGTCGAAGAACGGTTTCTCGAGTTCAGCATATTCGTCGTTCATCACGAAGCAGATGTTCATCAGTGAACGGTCTTCCTTCTCAACTGTTCCGCGGAAGAGCTTGTTGCGGTCGATTTCGTTGTAAACGATTTCTGCACGCTGCTGAGCCAGCTTGTCCATAGCCTTCAAGCCACCCTGCTCCTTGATCCAGCGCAGGTTCTGCATAGCGCAATAGATAGGAACAACAGGAGGTGTGTTGAACATAGAACCTTTATCTACGTGTGTGCGGTAGTCGAGCATCGTAGGAATCTCGCGCGGAGCACGTCCGAGAACATCGTTCTTCACGATGACAACAGTCACACCTGCCATAGAGAGGTTCTTCTGTGCACCTGCATAGATAGCGTCATACTTAGACACGTCAACCGGACGGCTGAAGATGTCTGACGACATATCAGCGATGAGACGCACGGGAACGTCGAGGTCTTTGCGGATTTCAGTTCCGTAGATGGTGTTGTTGGTTGTGATGTGCAGATAGTCAACGTCTGTCGGGCATGTCCAATCCTTCGGGATGAATGTGTAGTTGGCGTCAGCTGAAGAAGCGACTTCCACTACCTCGCCGAAGAGTTTTGCCTCTTTCATGGCTTTCTTAGCCCACACACCCGTGTTGAGATAAGCGGCTTTCTTGATGAGGAAGTTGTAAGGAATCATGCAGAATTCCAGAGAGGCACCACCACCCAGGAAGAGAACAGAGTATCCTTCAGGAACTTCGAGCAGCTCTTTTACCAAAGCTTCTGCTTCGTCAATAACAGCCTGAAAGTCTTTTGAACGATGGCTGATTTCTGCAATTGACAATCCCATACCGTTGAAATCGAGAATTGCCTCAGCTGTTTTCTCAATGACCGTGCGATTCAAGATGCAAGGTCCTGCTGTAAAATTGTACTTTTTCATAAAACTAAATTAAGATTTTATTAATAATGTGTTTTCATACTCTTCTAAAACGCTGCGAAATTACATTTTTATTTCCAAACCCACAAATATTTAGCGGTTATTTTATCGCTTCACCGCAAAAAACGCCTTTGCCCGTGTCTCCTACTTACATTTTGTCACGCATTTGTTAAAAAGATGCGTGGAAACATTCCGCACAGCGTGTCGGTCAGCGCATCCGCAGCTTGTTGATTTCATCAAACTCCTCACCCATGTTCAGGTTCAGGTATATCGTATATAGCACCGGGCGCCACTTTCTCTGTCGCTGAGGCGCCAAAGTGCGGTAGCGCTCCATGTAAGGGCGGCTCTTTTCGTAGAGTTCACGTATCTTTCGGTGCACGGCACGGGAGTGTTGGGACTTCTTGTCCAGCTCGATTGCCTGCGTGAAATATGCCAATCCCAGATTGTAATAGGCGTCGGCAAGACTGTCGTTTTCAGCTATCAACTCCTTGCAGATAGCGATGCACTCATTGAATTTTCCCGTATTGAGCAACACCGTACTCTTGGCAAAACGATAGATGGAGTTCAGGCTGTCTATGGACAGCGCCTTGTCGATGATTTTCATTGCCTCATCCATTTCCCCTCTCCTGTTGTAATAATCTGTCAGACGGGGGAAGAAATAGGGAAATTCAGGGCTGTGCTCAAAACCCTTCAGCAAGGTGGCGACATAGTTGGCTGTATCTTTCTGTGACAGATAAGTCTCGGCAACGTATTGATAGACGAAATCGATGTGCACCGTATCTTGCAAAGCGAGTTCCTCGTGCGCAAAAACGAGTTCCGGCTTCTTCAGCTTGTATCCACAATACAATGCCCCATAGGCAGCTTTGGGCATGATGCTGTCGCTATTTTGATAATCATAGCCCTCAAATAGCGGCTGCGTGGCACAATCGAGGTAGGTTTTATAGAACTGATAAGCCCGCGAAAAGTCCTGTTTCTGGATGTAATATCCACCGCCATTATACAGATTCGGGCGATAGATATTGAGGAATTCCGCATGTTTGGCACGATATTTCGGCTTGACCTCCCCTTTCTTGTCAGGCAACATGTCCAAACTGTCTATTGCCTCCAACATGTGAAACATTTTGTAGGTATGGGTGAACAACGCCGCCGTATCGTATTTCTGTTTGAGATAGAGTTTTTCGTTTCCTTGTTCATACTGTTTTTTCACCGCCTCAAACTGTATCAGACGAATCTTCATGTTGCCACGGTTGGCAGAATCAGCCAACAGGTCGTTCATCAGTTTTTCCGCTTTGTCGAAATCTTTTCCACTTTTAAGGTAGGTGCGCGCCTGTGCCATCACTTTTTTCTGTGCCGACAGACACGCAGGAAAAAGTAAGCCCAAACAGAGAAAAAGTATGATCCGTCTCATTGTCTCTACCTATAAATGATAGGGGAATCCTGTTGCAAGAGACTCCCCTATCATCTGTTCAAAATAGTTTTTATTTAGTATATGTCTCTGCTTCTTTCGTGCGCTCATCATTTGCACCATACAGACGATAGTAGCATCTGTAGAGCGGATAAGCCCACTTTGACTTCTCGCGTGCAGGATCTACGCGACGTGCATTTTCCAAATGCGTCTTAGCCTCTTCGAAGAGAGGAAGAATCTGTGCTTCAGCTGCAGGAGCCAGACGACCGGTCTTGCCCAAAGCGCGCTCCTCTGCCTGTGTGGCACGGTCAAGGAGACAAGCACCAATCCAAGTAAGAATCTGTGCGTTCTCCGGCTGCTTCTTCAACGCCTTGTGGAAGTGACCGATAGCTTCGTCCAGTTTCTGGTCGATCATGGCACTCTGACCACGCATCGCCCATACGGTGAAGTTGTCAGGATCTGCTGCAAGTTTCTCAGCGAAAATAGCATCCTGCTTATCGTTCATGCCCATCTGCGAATACATAATGGCGAGGCTCTCGAAAACGATATCGTTGTTTTTGTCGGTTGCGTAGAGTCCTTCCAATGTATTGATATAGTTCAGAGAGTCTTCCTTTGTCTTCAGATTCTCCTGTGCCACAGCAATCTTCAGGTTCAGCGCATCCTTACCGCGCTCAGGGTCATTAAGTGCGATAGTCGCATATTTGTCCACGTTTGCCATATCCTTGAGCTGATAAGCGAACACGGCTGCGTAGAATGCAATCTGTGTCAGGTTGGCGTCCTGAGCCTTGTCGAATGACTTGAACAGAGGTGCATCTGCTGAATCCACATAACGTGCGAGATACTCAAATCCTTTCTTCAAATCATTTTTTTCCTGATAATAGATTCCACCATTGATGAGGTTTATTCGCTGCGGATAGAGTCTGTCCTTATTGGCATCGAACTTAGGCTTAATCTTACCCTTTGCATTGGGCATGTTGTCGAATTGGTTGCAGAGCAAACCTGCTTCGATTGCAGCGTTGGTTGCATCATAGAGTCCCAGCGTGTCGAAAGGAACATTTTCCTTCTTCACATCGTTAGATGCCATAATGTTTTGCTCTTCCTGAATCTTCTCAAGAGCAAGATCAACCACCTTGTTGTAACATTTCGCTTTCTGCTCAGCATCCATTCCGTTCAGGTTTGAATTCAGAAGATTAAGAGCCTGCTTGTAGTCTTTCAGCTTGAGAATCTGCTTTACTACATCGTCTTGTGCAAAGGCTGTTGAGGCGGTTACCGCCATCAAGAGCATCATCACTAATTTTTTCATAATCATTATTTTTAAAAGGTTTATAATCTAATTAACGAACACTTATTCTTTTTCTGATATTTCGCTATCATTATTTTCGGTGTTTGATTCTTCCGTTGCCGGTGTGGCGGTCGTGTCGCGCTGGATGTCTTCTTTCTTTTGAGTCCATTGTGCACGGCTCTCTTCCTCGACCATCGCTTCCAGCTCGGAACTCATCACCTTGCATACACTAGCTATGACGTCGTTTTTCTTAGAAAGATTAATCAGACGCACACCTTGCGTGGCACGTCCCATCACGCGACAGTCGGAAACGGCAAGACGGATGGTGATACCACTCTTGTTGATAATCATCAGGTCATTGTCGTCTGTCACGTTCTTGATAGAAACGAGTCGTCCGGTCTTTTCGGTGATGTTCAATGTCTTCACACCCTTAGCTCCACGGTTGGTCTTCCGGTAATCCTCAACCTGAGAACGTTTACCATAGCCGTTCTCACTGACTACCATGATGGTTTCATTCTCCTTGTTGCCGGCTACAATCATGCCAACCACCTCATCGTCGCCTTCGTCAATCTTCATACCGCGGACACCTGTTGACACGCGTCCCATCGTGCGAACGGCATTCTCATCGAAACGAACGGCACGACCGTTACGGTTGGCAAGAATCAGTTCGTTCTTACCATTGGTGAGGCGAACATCTACAACTTCGTCTCCTTCCAGCACGTTAATGGCGTTTACACCATTCGTGCGCGGACGGCTATATGCTTCCAGACAGGTCTTCTTCACAACACCTTTCTTGGTTGCGAATACCACATAATGGGTGTTGAGGAATTCCTTATCGTTCAATCCGCGCAGACGGAGGAAGGCATTCACGGCGTCGTCCGGTGCGATGTTGAGCAGATTCTGTATCGCACGGCCTTTCGATGACTTGTCGCCTTCAGGGATTTCATAGCACTTGAGCCAATAGCAACGTCCTTTTTTCGTGAAGAACAGCATCGTCTGATGCATCGTTGCCGGATAGATGTATTCCGTGAAATCCTGGTCACGTGTCTTAGCTCCAGTAGAACCGACACCACCACGTGCCTGCTCACGGAACTCGCTCAGCGGTGTACGCTTGATATATCCGAGATGGCTCACCGTGATAACGACAGGATCATTGGGATAGAAGTCCTCTGGATTGAATTCCTCGCTCGAATATTTGATTTCCGTGCGACGGGGATCTCCATATTTCTCCTTCACCTCCTGCAATTCGTCTTTCATCACTTTCTTGCAAAGTTCCGGATCGTCAAGAATCGACTGCAAGTAAGCAATCAACTTCTCCAGTTCCTCAAATTCCTCATGCAACTGATCGATGCGGAGTCCTGTCAACTGCGCAAGGCGCATGTCAACGATGGCTTTCGACTGCAATTCGTCAAGGTCGAAACGTTTTTCCAGATTGCGCTGAGCATCGGACGGTGTCTTCGACGCACGAATGATGCGCACCACTTCGTCAATATTGTCGCAAGCAATAATCAGACCTTCCAGAATATGTGCACGCTCCTGCGCTTTCTTCAGGTCGAACTTGGTACGACGGATGGTTACATCATGGCGATGTTCAACGAAATATTTAACGCATTCTTTCAATGTAAGAAGGCGCGGACGACCTTTTACCAAAGCGATGCAATTCACTGAGAACGAGCTTTGTAAGGCGGTCATCTTGAAGAGTTTGTTCAGGATTACGTTGGCGTTGGCATCGCGTTTCACGTCCACAACGATTCGCATACCCTGACGTCCTGTTTCATCGTTTACGTTGGAAATACCGTCAATCTTGCCATCTTTCACAAGTTCGGCGATATACTCTATCAACTGCTGCTTGTTGACTCCATATGGAATTTCCGTAACAACAATCTTGTCGTGTGTCTCATGACTTTCAATTTCAGCCTTGGCACGCATTACAATCCTGCCACGACCTGTCTCATAAGCGTCTTTCACGCCCTGTATTCCATAGATGTATGCACCTGTCGGGAAATCCGGAGCAGGGATGTATTGCATCAGTCCGTCTGTATCGATGTCGGGATTGTCGATATAAGCGCAGCAACCATCAATCACTTCGCCCAAATTGTGAGTGGGAATGTTGGTTGCCATTCCGACGGCAATACCATTACCGCCATTCACCAGCAGATTAGGCACTTTTGTGGGCATCACGCTCGGCTCCGTCAACGTGTCGTCGAAGTTGTTCACCATATCGACGGTGTCTTTCTCCAAGTCGTCCATGATATGCTCACCCATTCTCGACAAGCGGCACTCTGTGTAACGCATAGCTGCTGGTGAGTCACCATCGACCGAACCAAAGTTTCCTTGTCCGTCAACCAGTGTGTAGCGCATATTCCACTCTTGTGCCATACGCACCAGTGCTCCATACACCGATGAATCGCCGTGCGGGTGATACTTACCTAACACATCACCAACGACACGTGCACACTTCTTATAAGGCTTGTCACTCGTATTGCCCAAACCGTTCATTCCGTAAAGAATACGGCGGTGAACCGGCTTGAATCCGTCACGCACATCAGGAAGTGCACGAGCCACAATCACCGACATACTATAGTCGATGTATGACGACTTCATTTCTTCCTCGATGTTGATCTTAATAATTCGATCTTGATCAAATGTCTGATTTTCGTCCATTATTTTTTATTGTTTAATACATTCGTTTTTCAGGAAAATCGCCAGAAATGCCATTTATTTTCATTCTGAGCGATTTTAGGTCTGATTTCAAGGGTCAAAATTACAACAAAAAATCGATTCCTAAAAGCAAAACAGAGAAAATATTCGAAAATTTAAAGTTTATTAGAAATCAAATATGGAAAATGGCAGGAATACCATCATTTTTCTGAAGGAAGCAACTCCGAAAGCGTCCGCCTCCGCGTTGTCAGCAGGCTGGTGAGCCACTGCTTGTCTTCCTTGGACATTTCCGGCAGACTCACCTGCTCCACAAACACAAAATCCTGTTCAGACAGATTGACTGTGGTCGCTATGGGAAACGCGAGAAGGGCTGCCTTCTCCTGCATCTCTTGTGACAACGTATCTGGCAGAAAAGCCTGAAGGTTATCTGTCAATGTCACCGTTTTCATCTCTGTCCAATTCGGAAGACCTATCTGTACAATGCTTTCAGAGACACCTGCCACCAAAGTCTTGACGGCACACAATCGCGTTTCACCCGCATCGGTCTTGAAAAGTTTCAACTCCAGGCGCGTCGTCTTTCCCATGACCGCCCGCAAATAGTCATCCGTGATTCTTTCCAATTGGCAAGTTCCCTTCAGCAGGTTGTCCGTCTTCTCGGGCAATCCTTCCTCCACAGCCTCCAACATCCTGACACGCATGCTTTCAGTCAGGTAGGGAGCATACTGCTCTGGCATGGACAGCCACACGTCACGCATGGTCTTTTGTGCGTAAAGACTCATCATGCCCGACAGCAGGCATAACATTATTAATATATATCGTCTGGTCATGTCACTCTCTTTTTCCATGCAATATTAACCATTTTCTTTGACATTGACAACATTTTCTCCGTTTTTTATCCTACGATAACTGGAAAAGTTTGGTAAATAGAAAAATTGTATTAATTTTGCAGCATGATATTCTATTTCTCCGGAACGGGAAATACACGTTGGGCTGCGCAGAAAATCAGCGAGGCAACCGGCGAGAGACTGTTTTTCATACCTGATATGGAAAAGGAAAGTTGTGTATGGTCGCCCGAGAAGGATGAACACATCGGCTTTTGCTTTCCCGTACACGGATGGCGACCGCCGAAAAATGTCCGCAGTTTCATTGAGAGACTGACGATTGAGCATGCCGACAAGCATTACTGCTATGCACTATGCACTGCCGGCGACAACATCGGGGAGACAATGCGGATTTTCGAACAGGATCTGGCTGAGCGGAACATCCATTTAGATGCCAAATTCTCACTCATCATGCCAGAGTCATACGTGGGACTGCCATTCATGGATGTGGACACACCGCAAAAAGAAGCAGCGAAGAAAGCTACAGCCAGTGTAGAACTGGAGAGATGTATCCAAGAGATTATCGAAAGGAAGAGAAGCGCAGAGCGGCTTGTCATTGGCAATTGGCCTCGCATCAACAGCCGTGTGCTGGGAGGATTTTTCATTAAATATCTCATCACGGACAAGAAGTTCCGTGTGGAGGAGCAGCGCTGCACGAAATGTGGTACATGTGTCTCCGTCTGCCCTGTCAGGAACATGGACGGCGGGAAAGGACACCTCCCTGCATGGAAACATACCGGCGACTGCCTGACGTGTTTCGCATGTTACCATCACTGCCCGCAACACGCTATCGAATTTGGCAGACAAACAAAGAAAAAAGGACAATATTATTATAAAAACGCAAACAAATGAACACGATGAAAAAGATATTCATGATTTTGTGCTTGCTGACGATTGCAATCAGCAACTATGCCTCAAAGGTATATCCGTTTCCTGTCACTGTTACTCAGAAAGACGGGACACAACTTACGATTATCGGGCATGGAGATGTGGACTGCCACTGGTTTACGACACTTGACGGAGTGCTCCTCTACCAAGACGGAACAGATTACTATGTTGCAAGAGTTGAGTCTAATGGCGAACTCGCTTCCACGAACATTCTTGCCCATAACGCTGATAAGCGCAGCCAAGCTGAACACATCGCTGCCAATGCGCAGAACAAAGAACTGTTTATGAGCGGAGTGGCGAAAACTAAAAAGAAAAACGCCATGCGCCGTGAGCCTGTCTCTGGGACAAGGCTATTCCCACACACCGGCACACCACGTGTACTTGTTGTATTGGCTGAGTTCAGCGACACGACATTCTCACTCCCCAACCCTAAAAAGTCTTTCAACCAATACCTGAACAGTTCAAGTCGCTCACATGAAGACTATGGAAACAGCGAACACAGGAACATGGGAAGCGTGAAGCAATATTTCACCGACGTCAGCTTCGGAAACTTCTCACCACAATTCGACATTTACGGACCGGTAAAACTGCCAGCAGGTATGGCGACTTACGGAGCAGGAAGAAGCGACCGGATGGATCTCTTCATTCCCGCCGTCTGCAACGCTATTAACGACAGTGTCAACTTCGCTGATTACGACCAAAACGGTGATGGCTATGTTGACCTTATCTACGTCATCTATGCAGGCTATGGTGCCAACACTGGAGGCAATTCAGAAAGTTGTATCTGGCCCAAATCAGGAGGACAATCTTTTTCTGGAACTTATGATGGGAAAAGCATTTACAGGTATGGTGTAAACTGCGAACTGATAGCCAACCCGACTGCATTCTCCGAACCTCCATACAAACGCATCAACTCTATCGGCATCTTCTGCCACGAGTTCTCACACTGCCTGGGACTCCCCGACTTCTATCCAGCCCACAACACCAACGCACAAACAGACAATCAGGGAATGGAATACTGGAGCCTGATGGACAACGGCGAATACCTCCGCAATGGTTACTATCCGCCAGCATATACAGCCTGGGAGCGCGAGGCGATGGGATGGTTCACTATCGATACGCTCCAGTCGGATGCCGACATCGAGATGATTCCCATTGACGCTGGAGGAAAAGCATATCGGATCATGAACGACAATGACGCTTCTGGAAAGGAGTATTTCATTCTTGAAAACATTCAATATTATAAATGGAATGGCGGACATTTCGGCAAAGGACTGGTGGTGAACCATGTAAGTTACGACAGCAACGCATTCTCGCTTACATCCAACTCTGTGAACGATGTCGTTGGAAAGCCAAAGATGACAATTGTACCTGCCGATGGTATTCTCGGCTCATCCTATAAGATTGGTAAGGCTGCTTCATGGGCAACAGCAGCAGACGGCAAAGCCACTCAAGCTGACTACAACAGCCAGCATGCTGGCGACCCATTCCCAGGAACGACCAATGCAACGGAACTTAATGACACACTCAATTTCACGAACTTCAAGGTTTACAAAGGAGCCAAGCTTAACAAGGCACTGGCAAACATCCAGGAAAGCAGTGGTGTCATCAGTTTCAAGTATATCCACGATTTCGATGATCACGTGACAGGCATCAACACTATCACGAATCAAACGACTGTTTCCGACGGGCGCATCTACACCATTGACGGGCGGTTCGTCGGAACAAAACTGGAGAATCTGCCAAAAGGAATTTATATCCAGAACAAGAAGAAAGTCATTGTTCCATAAGGTAATGGTCTTGAAATAAAAAACTCTGCGACTTTAATCATCGCAGAGTTTTTTTTTATAGATTTCTCGCAAACTATTCTAAAATCTGTTCCGGGCGCTCCACAAAGCATGTTGCCCCATGCGCTTCCAGGAAAGGACGGTCGCGGAATCCCCATAGCACACTGATACAGGGAAGTCCGGCATTTCGAGCGGTTTCGATATCCACCTCACTATCGCCCACATACACAGCCAAACTTTTGTCGGCATGCAACTGTGAGAGGGCTTCAAGCACGGTGTCTGGTGCAGGCTTCTTACGAATGTCTGCCCGCTCACCAATGGCTACCTCTACTTGCTGTGCGAAGAAATGACGGCATAACTGCTGTGTGGCAGCATAGAATTTATTGCTGACAACGGCAATTTTCTTGTTTCTGCGTCTCAGTTCATCCAACATCTGGATGACACCCGGATATGGCTGGGTGGTATCAAGACTATGAACCAGATAATGCGCACGGAATTTCTGCTCCACCTCATCCACCAAAGGGTTTTGCGCACCGCCTTCCACGGCACGCTCTATCAACTTGCGGGAGCCGTTACCCAAGAACCTGCGGATGTCGTCCGTAGAATGCGTCTTCAGGTTCAGTTCCCGCAAAGCATGGTTGACACTTGCAGCTAAATCGTCCAACGTATTGAGCAGCGTGCCGTCCAAGTCGAAGATATAGGTCTCGAATGTTTCTTTCATAACTGGTTTCTAAATCGAAATGCCAAGCAAGCACCACGTCGTCATGCGTTGATACTGTCGCGATACCACTCAAAAAGTTTCACAACTCCATCTTCGATTTCCACCTGATGCTTCCATCCGAGACGATGAAGTTGAGAGACATCTATCAACTTCCGGGGCGTACCATCAGGCTTGCTCGCATCAAACTCCACCTCACCTTCAAACCCGACAGCCTTGACGACCAGTTCGGAGAGTTGGCGGATGGTGAGTTCTTTTCCCGTTCCCACGTTGATGTGGCAGTTGCGAATCTCCCCCAAGGCAGGGATAGCTCCTCCCCTGCCCGCTGAATTGTCACGATCGACAGCGCCATCGGCTGCCGTTCCGTAAAAGACGGAGGAATATTTTTCGATTCCGATGATATCACTGAAGTTCACGTTCAGCAACACATGGACGCTTGCGTCTGCCATGTCCTCGCTCCAGAGGAACTCACGAAGAGGACTGCCCGTTCCCCACAGGACCACCTTATTATTATATATGCCGTATTTCGCCAGCACATCTAAGATTGCTTGCTCATCCTGCTCGCCCGTGACGCCTTCCACAGGGCGTTTGTTCAGGTCGCGTCGGATGGCATCCCAGTTGCCGTCATGTATGAGTTTTGCGAGATAAATCTTTCGCATCATGGCAGGCATGACATGGCTGTTTTCCAGATGGAAGTTGTCGTTCGGACCGTAAAGATTGGTCGGCATCACAGCGATATAGTTCGTTCCGTATTGCAGATTGTAGCTTTCGCACATCTTCAAACCGGCAATCTTTGCAATGGCATACGGTTCGTTGCTGTATTCCAACGGCGAAGTCAGCAGCGCATCCTCACTCATCGGCTGCTGCGCACTCTTTGGATAGATGCAGGTACTGCCCAGGAAAAGTAATTTTTTCACGCCATGGGCGTAGGCTTCGCTGATGACATTGCACTGCATTTTCATGTTCTGCATGATGAAGTCGGCACGATAGAGCCAGTTTGCCATTATGCCTCCCACGAAAGCTGCTGCCAAGACGACGGCATCGGGCTTTTCCTCATCGAAGAACTTCCGCACGGCATCGGCATTTGTCAAATCCAATTCCGCATGGGTCTTGCCCACGAGATTGTGATATCCCCGCTTTTGGAGATTCTTCCAGATGGCAGAGCCGACAAGTCCACGGTGTCCTGCCACATAGATTTTACTATTCGTGTCTAACATCAGTCTTCAATTTGTGCTTTCAAGTGCAATTTCTTCACAAACCGCATGTCGTGTTCGACCATGATTTTCACCAATTCGGGGAACGTGGTCTTGCGCGGATTCCATCCCAACACTTCTTTTGCCTTCGTCGGATCACCGAGCAATTGGTCAACCTCTGCCGGACGGAAATATTTCGGATCGACCTCTACCAGTGCTTTTCCCGTAGCCTTGTCGTATCCTTTTTCATCAACGCCCTCACCTTTCCATTCCAGTTCGATACCCACTTCATGGAACGCCAGTGTTGCGAACTCGCGCACTGTGTGATATTCGCCTGTTGCAATGACGAAATCATCGGGTTGCGGTTGCTGCAATATCAGCCACATACACTCCACGTAATCCTTCGCATATCCCCAGTCGCGCAATGAGTTGAGGTTACCCAGATAGAGCTTGTCCTGATATCCTTGTGCGATGCGGGCTGCAGCAAGTGTAATCTTACGGGTCACGAACGTCTCGCCACGGCGCTCACTCTCGTGATTGAAGAGGATGCCGTTACAGCAATACATATCGTATGACTCACGATAGTTTTTCATGATCCAATAACCATAGAGTTTGGCTACGGCATACGGAGAACGGGGATAGAAAGGCGTTGTCTCTTTCTGTGGCACTTCCTGCACCTTTCCGTACAACTCCGATGTCGAGGCCTGGTAGATGCGGCACTCTTTCTCCAATCCACAGATTCTGACAGCCTCCAGCAGTCGCAACACGCCTACTGCATCGGCATCGGCGGTATATTCAGGCACATCGAAAGAGACTTTCACATGGCTCTGCGCTGCCAGGTTGTAGATTTCCGTCGGCTTGGTCTCACCGATAATCCGGATAAGCGACGAGGAATCGGTAATGTCTGCCCAATGAAGGTCCACCAGGCGCTTCTGCTTCATGTCGCGCACCCACTCATCCAGATAGAGATGCTCTATGCGGGCGGTGTTAAACGACGATGAGCGTCTGAGCAAACCGTGTACTTCATACCCTTTTTCCAACAAAAACTCAGCAAGATAGGAACCGTCTTGTCCCGTGATACCGCTGATCAGTGCTACTTTTCTTTCCATAGTTATATCTTGTTTATTTTGTTTCTTCTGAATATTGTTTGATTTTCTGCTCTTCCGACAATTTGCAAATCAGAAGCGTATTGTCCTTTTCCGCAACGATATAGCCGTCCAGTCCCTGCACAACCACCTTTTTTTCTTCCGTAGCATGTATGATGCAGTTCTTGGTATCGAAAACTGAAATGTTTGGTCCGATGACGCTGTTACCATGCATGTCGTGCTTGGTCTGCGCGAGCAGTGAGCCCCACGTGCCTAAATCGCTCCAACCGAAGTCTGCCGGACAAACGAACATCTCTTCCGCCTTTTCCATGATAGCGTAATCGACGCTGATATTCTCGCATTCGGGATAGCGGCTGTCCAAGACGGCTTGTTCCTCCGGAGTTCCATAGACGCCGGAGATATCTTCGAAAAGTTTTGCCAATGTCGGCTGATACATGCGATAGGCATTGACGATTGTCCGCACGTTCCAGATGAAAATACCGGCATTCCAGAAATAATTCCTGTTCTGTATGTATTGCTGGGCTGTTTCCAAATCAGGCTTTTCCCTGAAAGAATCCACCCGGAATATCTCCTTGTTGCGCACTGAGCTTGAACCGAGATCGGCTTGTATATATCCGTACCCTGTTTCCGGGCGCGTCGGCTTCATTCCCAGCGTCAGCATGGCATCGCTCTCACAGCAAAATGCCAGACATTGGGTGATGACGCGCTTGAACTCAGGAACATCCATCACGATGTGGTCACTCGGAGCCACCACGATATTTGCGTGCGAGTCGGATGCCTTGATGCGCCAGCTGGCATAGGCGATACAGGGTGCCGTGTTTCTTCTGCAAGGCTCGCAGAGCACGTTCTCTGCGGGAACTTCGGGCAGTTGCCGGTGAACGATGTCTGCATATTTCTGATTGGTCAATATCCAGATGTGCTCCGGTGCACAGATGCCGGAAAACCTGTCGAACGTCAATTGGAGCAAAGAGCGACCCACGCCCAGCACATCAATAAACTGTTTGGGATAGTCTTCTGTGCTCATTGGCCAGAAGCGGCTGCCGACGCCTCCTGCCATAATAACAAGGTGATTGTTTGATAATGCCATGATTGTTCAAATAACAGATGATGTGAATTTTTCGCAAAGATAATAATATTTCTTGAAATAAGTAACTTTATTTGCAAAAAGGTTAATAAATCAATATAAAAATAGTGTTCGTTAACAGACTCGCCGCATCTATTCCGCCGGAGTGTCCTGCGCGTCGAAGTCTATTTTCAGCTGAGCGGTTGCCGATGATGACGGATTCAGACGGTAAACACCGCGCCTATACATTTCGACAAGCGAGTTTTTATTTTTCACATTCCGCCTGATGTACGCCCTGACTTTGTTATACACCTGCGTGTAGTCAGACGCTTCAAAGAGCGAGTTACACGAGTTGTGCACGTGTTTCGCTATCTTATGTAGCGGAAGCCCTTGTTCGCCAGCCTCAGCCAATACTTTCAATATTTCTTTCTCGTAGGTCGTCAAACCACTTGCCTCTTTTAATAAATAAAAGGGCGGTACCACGATGATACCGTCCTTTTATCATTCATTTTTTTCTTAAGCCAACGTAATCTTGCCTGCCTCGTCCTTCACTTTTCCTTCTTTCAGGAGCCATCCAGTTCCGAGGAGGACTTCTTCTTTCGTGATGTTTGCGGCTTTAGCGATTTCGCTGACTGTCAGAGCTTTCTTTGCGGTAGCCAGTGCCTGATATACGTCACCAGCCTTAAATCCGACATTCTCTGAGTTGATTACAGTCTTCACGGCTTTCTTTTCTGCTACCTTCTTCACTGCTGCTTTCTTAGGTGCAGCGGCAGTTTTAGCCGGAGCCTTCTTTACGGTAGCCTTTTTTGTTGCTTTCTTTTCTGCCATAATCTTGTTATTACATTAAATCATCAATGGTCAAAAATCATATTCTAACCGCTGCAAAGTTAGTGATTCTCACGATAATAGCGATTCTTCCCGACCATTTATTTCCGATTTCCTTACTTTTCTTGATGTATATCAACTTTCAGCATCAACTCGTCCAACTGCTTGTCGTCGAGTTCTGAAGGTGCATCGAGCATCACGTCGCGTCCCGAATTATTCTTCGGGAAGGCTATGCAGTCGCGAATCGAGTCAAGCCCTGCCAGAATCGACACGAAACGGTCCAGTCCGAAAGCGATGCCGCCATGTGGGGGCGCGCCGTACTTAAAGGCGTTGATGAGGAATCCGAATTGTGCCATTGCCTTTTCGGGAGTGAATCCGAGAATGCGGAACATCTTCTCTTGCAACTTGCCGTCGTGGATACGCAGACTTCCTCCACCGAGTTCGACACCGTTGCACACGAAGTCGTATGCCTTTGCCCTGACTTTCTCGGGATGGTCTTCCAACAAAGGAATATCATCCGGATTGGGCATCGTGAACGGATGGTGGGTTGACATCAGGCGCTGCTCTTCATCGCTCCATTCAAACAGCGGGAAGTCAACAATCCACAGGCATTCAAACTTGTTCTTGTCGCGCAAGCCAAGTCTGTCGCCCATTTCCAGACGGAGCGTGCTGAGCTGGACGCGTGTCTTATTGGCATTCTCGCCACTCATCACCAGCACGAGGTCACCGTCTTTGGCGCCCACTTTGGTTTTCAGATTTGCCCAGACGTCGGGAGTATAGAACTTATCGATGCTTGTCTTGACGGTACCGTCTTCATTGTACTTCACATAGACCAATCCCTTTGCTCCCACCTGCGGACGCTTCACGAAGTCGGTCAGTTCGTCCAGCTGCTTGCGGCTGTAATTGGCACATCCCGGCACGCAGATACCGCCAATATACGTAGCATCGTTGAACACGGGGAACGTGCCTGTTCCTTTCAGCACGTCGTCAAGTTCCACGAACTCCATGCCGAAGCGCAGGTCAGGCTTGTCGCTTCCATAAAGCCGCATGGCATCGTGCCACGTCATCTGCGGAAGTTTCTCGGGAAGTTCCACGCCCAACACCTCCTTGAACAGGTGGCGAGACATGCCTTCAAAGATGTCGAGCACGTCTTCCTGGTCAACGAAACTCATTTCACAGTCAATCTGCGTGAACTCCGGCTGACGGTCGGCACGCAGGTCTTCATCACGGAAACACTTGGCTATCTGGAAGTAGCGGTCGAAACCGCTGACCATCAGCAACTGCTTGAGTGTCTGCGGACTTTGCGGCAAGGCATAGAACTGTCCGGGATTCATGCGCGAAGGAACGACAAAGTCTCTTGCTCCCTCGGGTGTGGAACCTATTAGGATGGGTGTTTCCACCTCAATGAAGTTTTGCGCATCCAGGAAGTTGCGGATGAGAATCGTCATGCGGTGGCGCAGTTCCAGATTGGAACGGACGGGAGTGCGCCGCAAATCCAGATAGCGATATTTCATGCGTATATCATCGCCGCCATCCGTCTGGTCCTCGATGGTGAACGGCGGTGTCATGCTCTCGCTGAGCACGTTCAGTTTCGCCACCTTTATCTCGATGTCGCCCGTCGGAATATTCTTGTTCTTGTTTTCGCGCTCGGAAACTTCTCCACAAACCTGCACGCAAAATTCGCGTCCCAGCTTGTTGGCGCTATCACAAAGTTCCTTGTCCGTCGCCTCATTGAATACCAATTGCGTCAAGCCATAGCGGTCGCGGAGGTCAACGAAAGTCATTCCTCCCATCTTTCTGACACGCTGAACCCATCCAGCAAGCGTCACTTGCTTGCCTACGTCTGAAATGCGGATTTCACCGCACGTATTTGTTCTATACATATCTACACTTACTTGAAAAACAATGCAAAGTTAGGCTAAAAACGGGAGATAACAAAATAAAAGCGTGTTTTTTCGCATTTTCCCACCTTCCGGCAAGGAAACTGCACGAACCCGAATTCAACGGAAAAGACCACCCAGGCGCACTCTGTATAAACATACGGAAAAGGTAGTATAAATATGCAGTTGAACTTTCACTTTCCAAAAGTTGAACTTTTGCGTCCTCAAAGTTGAACTTTTGCAAGCTAAAAGTTGAACTTTTGGAAAGCACTACTTAACGTCTTGAAGTCCAAATACTTACAAAGCATCATCCAGTCGCTACGCCCCTGCATAAATATACAAAAGCTGCAATCCGCCGAGACTCTCGGAGAGAGAATCCCGGCGGATAGGTCGGCATATATAATCATCTGTGAGATTCGGGGGGCTTCGGCAAGAAAATCTTTATCAGGAAAATCGCTTTTCCTTGTAAGGCTGCCCCTGTCCTATTCTCCGATGCTATAAGTCAAAGCGATACTTCACGCCGGCGATGAACCATGCACCCGGTTGGGGCACATTCCCGTAGTCCACATACTTCGCACCAAAGAGGTTGTTCGCCTCTATGAAGAAACTGTAGGTCGGCTTTTCCCACGCCATCCGGCAATCGACCACCGAATAGCCCTTATATTCCTGCACCGCTCCATTGACATCGGTATAGGTTCCGGCACGGTCCTGAAAGCGGTAGTTCACACCGACGGTGAACGACCTGAAGGGGTTCAGGCTGACGTTTGCCACCAGTTTGTGGCGCAGATACTCAAGCGTTGACTGGGTCTTCACATTCTCCCGCACATCGTCTTTGTCCTCATTCAGGTAGGTATAGGCAACGGTCAGGTTTCTCAGCACCGCACGTCCGGAAAGGATATGGCGGAAATCGAAATGAAACGTCGTCTCGAATCCCACCGTGTTCACTTTCGTATAGTTGACGCTCTCCCACACGGGGTCGTCGGCAGACGTGTCCATCACCCAGTCAATCATGTTCCTGCAACGGTGATGGAAGAGGCTGGCTGATGCTGTCAGGAAGGGTGAGAGATACTTCACGCCCGCCTCGTAGGCATTCAGTTCTTCCGCCTTCAGATATTTATCCGCCTTATGTCCGCCCACGCTGTAGTAGAGTTCCGTGAACGACGGCATGCGGAGCGAGGTGTTGTAGGAGGCATACAGCTTCCAGTTGTCTCCAATCCGCACGGAGGCATCGATGCCCGGATAGAACGTGAAGGGCATCTTGTTCCAAGTGTTCTTCACCAACACAAACCCTGCCGACAGCGTGAAAGAGCGCAGCAGCAGGTTGTGCTCGGCACTGAAGCTGATGTTCGAGCGGTTCAGTCCGAAGAGATAGTCGCGCCCGGTGCCATGAATGTGAACCGGCTTGTCGAGCGGTTCGCCCAAGTTTCCGCTCACAATGTCTTCGTTCCGAAACTCCGCACCGACAGCCGTGCGCCCGAACTGCCAGTCGAAATAGGCATTCAGATGGGCACCCAGTACGTCCGTGCGGTGATAATTGAACGGGACGTTGTCTTCAGAACCTCGTATCAACTCAAAGCGGTCGTGGTTCCTGTTCCAATATACCGACGGCTGCACATGGAACCTTCCCCAATCAAACTCACCCTTCAGCGCCGTATAGAGTTTGGTAGTCTTTTCATATTGCTCATCGAAGCGGGCACTATAGAACGTGTTGGCTCCGAAACCTTTCACGCTCATGCCGGCATGCCAGTTCAGCCGCATCCGCCCAGCGTCGTAACGACCCTGATAAAACAGCTTTCCACCCGCATAGTCAGCATTCAGGCTCCCGGCTTTCGAACGGCTATAACCATCGCTGCGCGTCACGTTTCCGCTGAACTGATTATTCCACTTGGCGCCCGCAGTCAGATTGATGCGACCGCCTGCCGACAAGTAGCCGTAACTGCCGCCCTCCGCATGCAAATCCACACTCCCCTTCTCCGGCATCCTCGTCACCACATTGATGGCTCCGAGCAGCGACGAAGCGCCATAAACCCTGCCAGCCGGTCCTTCCAAGACCTCAATCCGCTCTATCTCGCTCAAATCGACGGGCAGGTCGAAAGCGTTGTGTCCCGTCTGCGGGTCGCAGATATTGATGCCGTTGAGAAAGATAGCTATCTGCTCCTGTGTACCTCCACGAATGCTAATGTCCGTCTGAGAGCCGATAGCACCTCTCTGACGGACATCTATTCCTGACACATATTTCAGCAAATCATTAACACTTTGCACTGGGGCACAGTTAATCTGTTCCCTGTCCAGCACAGTTACGATGCGCGCCGCCTGTCCTGTGGACAGCGGAGCACGCGAGCCCTTCACGTCAATATCCTCAAGGCTGATTTCCCAAGTGGCTTGGCGAACGGTATCGCTCTTCAACTGCATCGTGCTCATACCGCTTGCCGAGGCATGAGTCAGCGTTGCGACACTGAGCGCACCAATCAGCACCTCACGTCCCAAACAGTTAAATAGCGAATAGCCCTTGCGCTGAAAGCACTTGAACCTAACAGGGCACTCGCGCATGTTGTACTTCGACTTATACATTATTATATATATAGATAATCAAATCATATTTCGTTTTTACCCATCTCCGGCTTCATCAGTAAAACCCCATGCCGCCAAAGACTCGGCAAAGTTACGATTAAGCGAGTGAAAAAGCAAATTTATTTGCATTTTTCTGAGCGTTAGTAATTTGGGCATCAGCCAAAGTTACGATTAAGTGAGAACAATACAAAATAAAAACGCAGTTTTATTTTTATTGCCGAGCGCAAGTAACTTATTTAAAGTTACGATTAAGTGAGAACAATACAAAATAAAAACGCAGTTTTATTTTTATTGTCTAACGCAAGTAACTTATCCAAAGTTACGAAAAATCTCGGCAAAACGAAATAAATTCATTTATTTCTTCTGCCGAGATAAAGAAGTCACCTTGAACTATGCGATATGCCGAGATGGAGAAACTTATCTTAAGCTACTCGTTCCACACGCCCCCTTTCCTGACGTTGCCGCCCCAATCGCTGATCGTAGCGCCGGTAACGATGAGGGTAGCGCCCTCCCCATTATAAATACCGCCGCAGTCCCCGGATTCACACCTTTCGATCGTGCCACCGCTCATCGTTACAGTACCAGCGCTGTTGTTTTTGATACCGCCTCCCATACAACCGTCCGAATAGGCGGTCTTACATTCTGAGATGGTACCGCCCTGGAAATTGAGCGTGCCATAGTTGCAGATGCCGCCGCCGTTGTTGGCATAACCGCCCATGATGGTGCCGCCTGTGGCGCCGTCAGTGATTGTCAATATGCCTGCGCGATACACTTCGATGACATGGCCGTCGGAACTGGCCGAAGAAAGGTTCCGCTTGAGTGTGTGGCCGTTGAGGTCGATGGTGACGTTTTGGGTGCTGTTTTGGCCAATCTTGAGATGGGACGACAGCGTGATATCAGCCGTAAGGCGGATGTGTGCCCCATCAGCGATGGCTGCAGTGAGTGCCTCCTTGCTACTGACTGTTGTCCATGCCTGCGACCACGCCGACGGAGCGGCAAGCATCATCATCAGCCCTGCAAATAGTGCTATGATTGTGCGGGGAAATCGGGTCAAATCATTTATCTTACTCATTTTCATTATTATCATTATCAGGCATATACGCGTAAAATCCATTTTTTTGCAAAGTTCCGAAAATATGAATTTTATGTAATTTCGTGCGGGGCGGATATACCTATCACTTCTCTCGTTTCTACCAACTTTCTCGAAAGAGCGAATCGTGTATTTATCTGGGAAATGTGATTTTTTCTTGACATTTTTCGAGGCACGTTTTGGGTTTCTTTACAAAAATTAACGCGCCAGAAGGCTGTATATTTTAGTCGGTGGGCTATCAGAAGGGCGGAAGCATTTTAAGCGCTCCTGCGAAAAGTTTTCTGAGAATCAGGGAGTTGGAAAGCGAAAAAGCGGGGTTTATACGGAATATTTGCGCTGTCGGCTTGCGAAAGTTGAACTTTCACGTTGCGAAAGTGCCACTTTCGCATTCCAATAGTTGCCCTTTTGAACGCTAAAAGTGGCACTTTTGGAAGCAATTTTTACCGTTTTTCGAGGAAAAATATGCACGTTTCGCATAATTATTCGGAAACTGCCGTATGTTTATACAAAAACTTCCGTCCCGTTTGTAAGCATTTTTCGGGCGAAATCTTTACATTTTAACAATTCACCTAACCTTTGAAAACTTCCTGTTTGATTCCACTCAATGGATGCTTTTTCAATGTGAATTCAACATAATCAATATTTTAATAAAGCTGGAATACAAAATAAAATGCTTATCTTTGCCACGCTAATATCAGGGTAGAGATGTATAACTTGACTCTAACCCTTTGTAGCAAAAATAAATATATCAATAATATGAAAAAATTATTCATTATTTGGGGAAGTTTGATACTTTTAGGTCATCCTATCTGCCTCGCAAAAATCATAATACAAGAGAGAGACACTATCACATACGTACGCTGTGAATCAGACTCTAATATTACTGACTACACCGAAGAAGAAAGAAATGACTTCAATAAAGAATATGCGAACACACTTCTGTCGTCTCCCTTTGATTCCCTGGTTTTTATACAACCAGTGAAACAGCGACCATGGCTGGCTGCTGCAGAGACTGTAGGTTTCCATTTTGGATTATTGGCATTTGACCGTTTCGTCTTAGATGGTGCATATGCACATGTTACCATGAAAACAATTAGGCGTAATCTTAAAATGAACAAATGGTATTGGGATAGTGATCTAATGCGTACTAATCTCTTCAATCATCCCTACCATGGAATGCTATATTATAATGCTGCACGTTCCAATGGCATGAATTTCTGGCAATCATCTCTATATGCTACTGCAGGAAGCTTACTGTGGGAACTGGTTGGTGAGATGGAATTACCATCCGTCAACGATTTTCTTTCAACCACATTTGGCGGTATTGCAATAGGTGAAGTGTCCCAAAGATTAAGTGATTTAGTGATTGATGACACCCAAATAGGAGGAAATCGCATTGTGAGTGAGTTAGCAGGAGCCGCCATCAACCCTATGCGTGGACTTACTCGCCTACTAACAGGTGAAGCTTGGCGCCGAAACACTCGCCGTACAACTTTTGTTCCTACAAAATTTGAAATGGCTGTCAATACAGGTTTTCGCCACTTATCCGTATCTGGAAAAGAACAGGGAAACTTGAACACTGCATATTTAGACATTGATATCAACTATGGAGATGCTGTTGTTGAAGAGAGGCGAAATAAACCTTTTGAGCATTTTGTCCTTTCGTTAGGTTTTGCACCAAGAAGACATCAACAACTCCTGAACCATCTCAAGTTGCGTGGACGACTTTTTGCACTACCTTTATTGACAGATTCATGGAAAGCAGAATGTGGTTTTTATCAACACTTTACATATCTTTATAGTGACGGCGTCAATGGTGGCGAGATACCATATAAACTATCTGAAGCTGGATGCCTCGGACCTGGTATAGTTTGTGAACGAGAACATGATGAAAACGGTTATTTCCGCCAAGAATTATATGTGAATGGTATTATTTTGGGCGGTGTGATGAGTGATTATTCCGGCAATTTAATTGATCGCAACTATAATATTGGCAGTGGTTTTTCACTGAAATCCTATACTAATTTTGGAATCTACGATTGGCTTCATGCAGGAGTTGAGATGTCGTATTTCCGCCTTTTCACATGGCTTGATTTCCGTGATATTAACACGAACAAAGATCCTGTTGACTGGAGTACTCAGGGGGATGCAAGTGTGGCAGGGTTATGGTTATTCTCACCACACATTGAAATTCGAATACATAAAAATCTAGGACTTCGAATATCTGGTAACTATTACAACCGGCATACGCGTTATCGCTATCAACAAAACTGCCATTCCCATGTGTGGGAATGGCGTTTAGGAGTGAATTACACCATCAAATAAAAACATATAGAAATGAAATGGATTATTATTTTTCTGTGTTCCGTCTTTGGTTGTTACTCGTATGCGCAACAGCCGGACAGAATCTGCGACGTCTCACTTCTGAAAGATGGCGACTTGCTGTTTGAAGTGTCTCCGTCAGACAATGCCATCACGGATGTTACGCAAGGATTTGACGGAATGAAAATCGATCATGTGGCGATTTATTGGGATAAACATGTGATTGAAGCAACACGAGTGAAAGGCGTGGATATTAGCAGTTTAGAGCAATTTATCAAACGCAATACGCAGGACAATGGAGAGGTGCGGATACTCGTCGGTCGCATCACTTCCGACTATCATTTGCGGAAGACCATAAAGAGGGCGAAAAGGTTTCTCGGACTCCCCTACGACTCGCTCTTTCTGCCCGACAACAACGCAATTTATTGCAGCGAACTGGTTCAAAAAAGCTATGTTGACAAGAAGAACAGACTGATATTCTCGCCCATTCCCATGTCGTTTCATGACGCGTCCGGCAATGTGACAGACTACTGGAAAGCATTCTACCGCCGTTTCAGCATGGACGTGCCGGAAGGAGAACCCGGCACCAACCCCGGAGAGCTGTCCAGGCGAGAAAACGTAAAGATTGTATATCGCTTCTTCTGAAAAAGTCGGGTTGGTTTTGCACATATCAGAATTTTTATTATCTTTGCAAATGCAAAACACGCCTCGACAATCAGAAGCAAAGATTGACAGGCGCAGTTGTAAAAAAAACAGAGGTCGTGCTGATTCAGATCGGGATACTCATCAATAGAAACTGAAAACCGAGATGACTTCTCTTGCTAATGGCGGGCCACATTTCCTTTCGGAATAGCTGTAAAGCCGGTGGATTACAAAGGCGGAGAGCTCTCAAAACTTATGAATAAGGAGTTTTCATCACATCATCAGTACGACCTTTCTTATGTTTAACCTTCAAATAGAATAAGACCAAACATGTTTTCGGGAATTGTTGAAGAAATGGCTACCGTCGTGGCAATTGAGCGCACCGGCGGGAATGTGGATTTCACGCTAAACTGCTCGTTCATTGACGAACTGAAGATAGACCAGAGCGTGTCGCACAACGGCGTCTGCCTGACTGTCGTGAAAATCGTGGACAACACATATACAGTCACTGCCATGCGGGAGACGCTCGAACGTTCCAACCTGGGACAGCTCGAAGTGGGCAGCCGCGTGAATGTGGAACGGTCGATGCTGATGAACGGCAGGCTGGACGGGCATATCGTGCAGGGACATGTGGACTGTACGGCAGTTTGCACGGACATGACCGATGCCGATGGCAGCACCTACTTCACGTTTAAGTATGAAACGTGCCGAGAGATGGTCGGGCGAGGTTATTTCACCGTGGACAAAGGCAGCGTGACGGTGAACGGCGTGTCGCTGACGGTATGCAATCCGACGGAAGACACGTTCCAGGTTGCCATCATTCCCTACACGATGGAGCACACCAACTTCTGTGACATTCGGCTCGGAACGGCAGTGAATCTGGAGTTCGACATCCTGGGCAAGTATATTGCACGGCTCTCTACCCTATCCAAGGATTGACGCAGACTTCTGCCAGGGACACGGAAAACAATCAGAAGAAACAAATCAATCCACCCATCGGAAAATCAACGATGCGCCCGCTCAATTCCATCGACGGGCTTATATATAATAATGTATAACGACATGAAAAAGAAAATCCTTTTCTTCATTGCCATCCTGACATTTCAGGTAGCAAGTGCACAGGAAAACGTGCAGCCGGACGCCAATGGATATATCGTCTATGAAGGCGAGAAGGCACCCGACTTTGAAACAACTCTCACGAACGGACAGCGCGTGCGCCTTTCTGACTTGCGCGGAAAGCTTGTAATGCTTCAGTTCACAGCCAGCTGGTGTGGCGTATGCAGAAAGGAAATGCCGTTCATCGAAAGCGACATCTGGCAAGTGCATCAGCAGAACAACAACTTTGCACTCATCGGAATCGACCGCGACGAACCACTTGAAAAGGTCGTGAAATTCGCTGAAACGACAAAGGTCACCTACCCTCTGGCGCTCGACCCCGGTGCAGATATATTTGCACGATACGCGCAGCGCGAATCGGGAGTGACCCGCAACGTGCTCATCGACAAGAACGGAATTGTCATCAAGCGCACAAGGCTTTACGAAGAAAATGAGTTCCAGTCGCTTGTTGAGACCATCAATCAGATGCTCGACAGCACGGCATACACCACTTTCGACACGCAAGCGTTCCAACGGCTGCTGGCAGCAGATGGGGCTGCATTGATTGACGTGCGCACTGAAGCGGAATTTGATGAAGGCCATCTGCCCAAGGCACGACTCGTCAACGTGATGGATGACAAGTTTATTGAGACAATAAAGCAGCTCTACGGCAAGGGGCGTCCGTTGGCGGTGTACTGCCGGAGCGGAAGACGCAGCGCACAAGCAGCTAAACTTCTTTCAGAAGAAGGCTATCATGTTTACAACCTGAACGGCGGATTCCTGCAATGGGAAAAAGACGGCAGGGAAATCGTACGGTAAATATTCCGAAAAATGTTTTGGACAATCAAATAACATATCGTATCTTTGCAGACAACAGAGAACATCACTGAATATCTTTTACCTTAATAAATAGTAGAAAAATGGACGAAAAGAATTGGGAACAAATGGTCAGAGAGAAAGAACGCGTCGGTTACGACAAGATGGAAATGGCTTCCTTGGCTTTTCCGGCTTTGATGCGAAAAGTATATTTGTGGATGACGCTGGCTTTGGCAATTACCGGCATCACCGCCTATGGAGTAGCCAACAATTCAAGTCTCATCTGGACTTTAATGGAAAATTCGTGGATGCTGTGGGGACTGCTCATTGTGGAACTGGCATTGGTTTTTGTCATTAGCGGGATGATAAAAAAATTGTCTCTCACTACGGCAACCATCCTTTTCATCATCTACTCGCTCCTCAACGGTGTGGTCTTTTCGGGTATCTTCCTCGTCTATACAGACGCATCTATCAGCAAAGTGTTCTTTATTACCGCAGGAACATTTGCCGCGATGTCGCTCGTCGGTTATACCACCAAACGCGACCTGTCGTCTATGGGAAGAATCCTGTTCATGGCACTCATCGGTCTTATCATTGCCACAATCGTGAATATATTCCTGAAAAGCAGTGGTCTGGACATGATTCTCAGCTATCTCGGCGTGCTGATCTTTGTCGGACTCACAGCATGGGACACTCAGGAAATCAAGAACATGCTACTCGAATGTGAAGAACCCAACGAAGAGGCACAAAAGATAGCTCTCCTCGGTTCTTTGTCATTATATCTGGACTTTATCAACTTGTTCATCTATCTACTGCGCATATTCGGAAGCAGAGAGTAGAAAAGAGCATGAGCATATTCGAAGCGGACAGGAATTTTGTTCCATAAAAAATTCCTGTCCGCTTATTTTATATTTATAAGACAAAATCATTACAATTATACTTCAAAGCAATCAAAAAGACACAAAAAAACACTTATTTTCCAAAAAATGAACAAAAAAACGCGATTTTAGAGACGATTTTTTTTGTTTTTTTCTTGGTTTTGTAAAAAAAATTATATATTTGTACCGAATAACTAATAGAAAGTATTGAGATGAAAACGAAAAATGAGAGAAGAGAAACGATCAAGATGCTTATTTCCAGCAAAGAGCTCGGAAGTCAAGAGGAAGTCTTGAAGGCATTGAAGGATGAGGGGTACAAAGTGACCCAGGCGACATTAAGCCGTGATTTGAAGCAGCTTAAAGTTGCGAAAGCTGCAAGCATGAACGGCGCATATGTCTATGTGCTACCCAATGAGACGATGTATAAGCGTGTGACAACACCGCGTACTGCAAAAGAGATGCTGCAACACTCTGGTTTCATCTCAGTCAATTTCGCCGGTAACATTTGTGTGATCAAGACACGACCAGGATATGCGAGCAGCATCGCTTATAACATAGACAACTGTCATATCCCCTACATTCTCGGAACAATTGCGGGTGATGACACAATCATACTGGTCATCAAGGAAGGAACACCTAAGAAAGCAGTTATTGAAGAACTCGGAGTCGTTATTCCGAACATTCACTAAATTTGCTTAACATTTCGCTATATAGAGAAGCGCCACTCTCGTGTGTCAGACGAGAATGGCGCTTCTTTTTTATCTGCTTATCAACTGCTTAGAAGTAATAAGCCAGTGAAATTTGCCATACATTTGCATTTGCCTTGTCTTTAATTCCCTCAATGAGTTCTATTTCGCCTGTCTTTCCGCAAGCAAAATTGTAGTTTGCAGAAACTTGCAAATGACCTAACAACATCGCACCGAGTCCCGCATTGATACTGAAGTTCGCCGTTTTCAACTTCCACTCCGCCACCTCATCAAACAATTTCTTGCTCTTGTCACCGAGATTAAAGCCGAATTGCGGACCTGCGAAGAAGAAAATACTGGCTGTCTCTCCTAACCCAAAACTGAATCGTGCATTTACAGGGATAACGATTTGCTGTTGCTTGATGGTCTCCTTTGCCAGAGTCTCTGGCGTCGTCATATAAACCGACAAGTCAGCCGAACGCTGGTCATAAAGTGCGGAGATGTCAAATCCAACGACAGGGAGTGAAAACTTTACGGTCGGACCGATGAAGAAACCCGTCTGATTGGATTTGTCAAAGACTTTTTTATCAAACGAAAAGTTGGAAATGTTAAGACCACCCTTAACACCAAACTCGATTTGCGATTTCGCCGGCACGGAAATGAACAAAAATACCACCAGTGCTATGATATAAGACTTTTTCATCGTTTCTGTTATTTTAATTTGTTAATCAACTTCGTTTTAATGACGCTCGCGGCGTACTGAAACGCGTGGAGCCGAACTGCCTGAAGAGCCTTGCGAGCGACGTGTCTTTACAGCATTTCTGCTTCGACGCGTTGCCTTTGTTTTCACTTTCTTATCGCCATCGACATTCACTTTTGCTATGCTGTCGAGAGAATCTTTCAAGGCAGGGTCGCCGTATATCGTCTTCTCGAAATCCTGCAATTCTTTCTCAATTCGCCGCTGCTCACGTGCCATTGCCGAATCTGTCGGACAATATTGTGCAAGCGTGCGTCCGAGCATGTTGGTCGTTTTGTAGATTTTACCCTTATACATATTGCGGGTAAAGTAGTCGTCGATACTCATGGTTGCAGCATTATTCAGATTGCTGGTCATAATCATCTGCTTGCTGAGGAACGGAGCGATATCGTCATAGCGTATCCAGAACAAGGGATATGGCGTTCCCACATCACCGAAATCGTCTTCGCGTGTCATGATTGGACAGATAGCGACAACCTTCCGATGGAAAGTGGAAGTCCCCTGATCGTAATACGCACTTTCCTTCAGGTAATAGCCCTTCACCTCGCGCGATGGTATGTCGCTGTTGTCGATACGTATTCCCCGTCCATTCACACGCTCATAATAGATGTGATAGTTGTCGAGGAAATTCAGCGGCTTAATGCGCGCAGAGTCCGTGAAGACTTCATTTCCGTCCATGCGATACTCATAGGCGTCGATTCCTCCATTGCGGCTACCTCTCATCACTTGCTTGAAGATGTAGGTGAAAAGGTTCATCTGTGAACCTAACGGCTCAACCGGATAATACAAGCCGGCGTTGGCATCATCCTCAAGATTGAGATGACGATAGATATCGCGCCTCCACACAACATCTTCAGACATGGGAGCTGCTGTCGGGAAGTCTATCCGTGCACGGGTTGTCATGTTGTCCGCATTCGATCTGGGTTGCTGCTGTTGGGCATTCCTGCGGACTGCCGGCTGAGCTGAAACGCTCTGCGCCAGACATGCTACAAATAATATATACAATATTCGTTTCATCTTCATAGAATTGTTATTTCACTATTATTTCCATTGCTCCCGGAAGCTTGCGAGTGATGCCGTCGGGACCTATTGCCGTTATATTCGTGAGATAGAATCTTCGGTTTCGAGAAAGTTTCCTATAGGCTTCTTTCTGCTGTTGCGAGAATGATGCTCCTGCCGACGCCATCGGAACGGCATTACCCATATTATCGTAGAACACGGTATGGAAGCTGACCACCTTGAACGGAATGTCCAGCAAGCCGTCGTCGATTGCCGCGCTCAGCGTGTTCACATTCATCAGCGATGCCTTTGCCAAGCCGCCACCTTTGAAGCGGTCATTGCCTATTGCAATATAGGGAGTCGGATCTGGCAGCTTGCGCACTTTGAAGGTGAACGTTCCCATCGTGCGAACCTTACCCTTATCGTTTGCCGTCACGGTAAAGACAGCATCTTTTCCTACGGCTGTGGGAACTGCCACATAGCGTCCGCTACCCTTTGAAGTCAAGGTGCCGCCGCTCATCGTCATCGACACTGCATTCTGAGGAATGCCCGACACACTAACGGTCATCGGATTGGAATAGCCCGCATAGAGCACATTCATCAGGTCGGCAGCGACAGCAGCGCCTGTAGGAGCTGATATCACTTCATACTTTTGTGTGAAATCGCGACGAAGAATCTCTCCGGAACCATTTCGCATCGTGATATATCCGCTGAATGAGTGCTGTCCGATTCCACCGGCTGTGAACGAATAGGTTCCCGTTGAAGAATTGACTTTCACTCCGTTGACATAGATTTCAGGATGCTGGGTGGTGTCCACCGCTGCCATCACGATATTTGCAGAAAAGCGTTCGCCTGGATATAAAGTGGTCTTTTCGGGTATGACGAAAGCATCCACCTGATTGACCCTGATGTCTTTCACATCCACACTCGACACCAATGTGTGGAGCACTTCTCCCTCAGCATAGCGGATATCGCTTTGCAATTTTGAGAGCAAGGTGACAGCTGCCGCCACTGGCATATCCTCAAAATGATATTCCTGCCAGTTCTTCCCCATCGTCATTGCATTTTTCGGCAATTCCGTGGAAAGGTTGCTTGCTATAATCTGTCGCTGCATGGAGTCGGTTATCATCGAAAGGATTTTCGTTCTGTACGAATTGATTGCATCATACAGCGCCTTTCCTTTTCCCGAGCCTGGTGCCAGCATCACATGGCTTGCTGCTTCCAGATCGTCTTTATTCTTAATATTCTTGATATCTCCCTTTTTGCCATCAGCCTCTTTCACTATTGCTTCTTTCAGCTGCTGTGCGAAGTTGTACAGCGAATCACTCATGTTCTTCACTGCCGTTGCCTTATCGAACCACGCTTTCACTTTCTCCGGATTGTGTTTCATCTGTGTCTCAAGGTCACTGAACACTGCCAGATTTTCCTTTGCAGAGTTTTCCGTCGTCCGGTTAAGGCTTTCTTCCACAATCGAGAAACCGTTGAGCACCTCCGTTGAAATATTCAACGCAAGCATTGCCATCAAGACGACGTACATGAGGTTGATCATCTTTTGGCGTGGAGATAACGGTCTTTTCTTAATTGCCATACCTTATATTATATATATGTAGGTGTTATCTGTCTTAATCATTGTCGTCGAGCGACTTCGTCACGGGCGCGGCAACTTTCATGTTTACGGTCATCGCCTCAATCATGCGTGCATAAATCTTGTTCAGTTGCTCTATCTGCTGAGCCATCTTCTGCGTCTGCTCGTTTATTTGGTCGATTGTTCCAATCTGCTGACTGGCACCCTTCAACTGCAATTCATATACTTTACTGATGCCAGTGAGCGTGCGGTTGAGATTTTCCATCTCTTCCGAATCTCTGGTGAGGCGCGCACTCTGCTCATTCACTTTCGTGAGCATTTCCGTGAGTTTCTTGAGTTCCTCCACGTAATTGCCTGTTGCCACTGCCATTTCTGGTGTCATCTGCTGCTGGTCGGCAATCCATGCGCCACCCGATGCCGTCGCACCTGAAGCGACATGTTCCTCGAGCGGCATATCACCGCCGGCTGCAACGTTTTCAGCAAATGCCACCTGCTGTGAACCGCCACCGATAACGATTGTTCCACCGACAGGTGTCTGTTTCATTTCTGGCTTTTCAGTGAGTTCCTCTTCCATCTCTTGCTTGACGCTCGAACTTGTTGCAAGCTCACGCCCGATGGATGTCTTGTCAAACGGACGGTCGAACGCTGAGAGGAAGAACACAACGACTTCCGTGCCCATACCCAGGAACAGCATCAAGTTAGCTCCCGGCAGGTGAGTCAGTTTGAAAAGGGTTCCGAGGATTACGACGGCGGCACCCCAACTGTATGCATAGTTCAAGAATGTCTGTCCAGGAACGCTGTCCATCCATTTCTGCATACGATAGACGAAATTATATTTGCTATACTCTGTCATTTTCTACTCCTTTTGCTTTTGATTTTACTTGCCTTTTGTTTTGTGCTGGCTGATGTCGCAAGGCTGCGCACACAGCGGAAGCCGATATACGAGCGTGGCTGGTTCTGATACTCCCATGTACGCCATGCCGAGCGAATATACGACTCCGGGTCTTTCCATGAGCCGCCGCGCACGCTCTTTTTCTTCAGGCGGTAGGGGTCTTCCTTTGCCGCATTGTATTTCAGCTGCGGATTGAGGTCGTTCATCGCATCGACACCTGCCTCCGTATAGATTGTGCTGGTCCATTCCGCCACATTGCCAGCCATGTCATACAGTCCGTTTGAGTTGGCGCCATAGATACCCACCTTGCTGGTAATCAGGTTTCCGTCCATCGTGTAGTTTCCACGGTCAGGCTTGAAGTTGGCATAGAAGCAGCCTTCGCCACTCTTGACCAGTTCATTGTCCCACGGAAACTCGTTGCCTTCCTTACCGCGGGCAGCATACTCCCATTCCGCCTCGGTCGGAAGACGATAACGCTGCACATAGCGCGCCTCCGCTCCCAAGCCTTTCAGCAGATATTCCGTTCGCCATGCACAGAAAGCATTTGCCTGCTCCCATGTCACGCCCACGACAGGATAATTGTTGTAAGCCGGATTACTGAAATAGTTGCGGAGATACATCTCATTGTCTGAATTGCGGAAATCGTTCACCCAGCAGGTCGTGTCGGGATATACATTCACGATATACGTATGCAGGAAGTCCCAGGGACCGCTCAACGGGCGGTTGATGGTCTCGCGCACGATGCGTCCCTCGTCATCCACATACGCCGTGTCTTTCGATATCATAACCACTTCCTCGGCATCCACCACGATGTCTGTATTCAGCGTGCGCTCTTCCGGGTTCAGGCGGTTGCGCCGCAGTGCTGCTGCCGTATAGTCGTAAATCTCATAGCGATAGTTCAGTTGGCGCCAATCGAGCAGTTTCTCTCCCGTCACGGGATTCGTCACATACAAACTTTCAAATGCACGCTGCTCGTCCTCGTTGGGTTTGCGGGGCAGTGGCTTCTTCCAGTTCAGATATGGCTTGATAGGGTCACCGTTCTTGTCTTCCGTAATCTTATAGGTTTCGTCACCGCCATAAGCCGGGTCAGCCAAACGCTCGCGGAGGATAGAGTCGCGCACCCAATAGACAAACTGCTTGTACTTCGAATTGGTCACCTCCGTATCATCCATCCAGAATCCATCTACGGAGATTTCTTTCACCGGCGTCTGCTTGCCCCAAAGGGTATCCTGCTTCTCGACACCCATTTTCAAGCTGCCTCTCTTCACCATGATCATACCATAGGGAGAGGGTTCGGAAAAGGCTTTCCCGCCGCCGACACCGACCACCTCGCCGCCACGACCTGACGACGATGCAGCCCTGCCGCCGAAGCAGCCTGTCAACACAATGACTGAAACAAGACTTAGAGCCATTAAAATCGTTCTCTTTTTCATATCTTTATTCTTCAATCTTTAATTTTCAAAGTATTCGTACACTTTTGTGAAGGTTCCTGCCCTTTTTCACCAGGTTGATGTCAACCTTATAGCTGACGACCAGCTCGTGTGAACCGTGTCCGAGACTGATTCCACCCGTGTACATCTCATAGCTGTAACCGAGATTCACTCCATACAGCGAACCGCCAATCATCGCTGTCACCGAATTGGTCGGACTGTAACTCACGCCGGCATACATGAAACGCTTCTCGTGGGTATAGACCAAGCGGGCGGTCACATCTGCCCGGAAATTCGAACCGTCGGTGCGCAACAAAGCGGACGGATGTATTGTAAGAAACGGATTTCTCAGCTTAATATTGTATCCACCCGTCAAATAATATGTCCTGTCCACCTGCAACTCATTCCGCTCACCCAACTGAATCAGCGGGGCTGTGATATGCAATACCGACGCACCGACATACCATCTGCCGCGCATATAATAGAGACCGGCGCCGAGGTCAACTGCATTGCCGTCAAGCTTGCCGGACGTGAACACCGGGTCATCCGTATCTACCACGTCAATCTTACTGCCGTCGAACGTCTCCAACAGGAGCCCTGCCTGAATACCGATGCCCAACGTCCCGCCAAAAAGGCGCTGCTTATTGGCATATTGCACCGTCAGTCGCTGATGCTTGAACGCGCCAATCTGGTCGTTCATAAACTGACCACCCACGCCGTGATACGACTTCATCGCATAGAACGGGATGTCGGCTCCGAAATACATCGTGCGGGGATTGTTCTCAAAACCCGCAAAATTCAACGCATAGGCAGCCGTCACGTTGATTTTCGCCTCCTTGCCCACCGAAGCGGGATTATACGAAGGCTCCATGTCAAAATAGTGACTGAAGTTCGGGTCGTATTGCGCAAAAGCACTTTGCACAAACAACATCATCAACGACAATATGATAACAAATCTGTATCGTAGCACGCAATAATAACGAACAATCCGCGATATTATTGCATCAACATGGCGAAGAAAAAAGAGAGCAGCCTGACGCCACTCTCCTATTACCTTGTTGCGGAAGGTGAGGGATTCAAACCCCCGATACCCTAAAAGAGTATACCGGATTTCGAGTCCAGCGCGATCGATCACTCTGCCAACCTTCCTTCGTCTGTGCAGCCTTTCTTGTTCTGCGGCTGCAAAGGTAGGAATTTATTCCTGAACAAACAAACTATTTTCCGTTTTTTACAATCGGGCGGTGGTTTTCGCCACCTTTTTTTTATTGATTCCATGACCGCTTACTCCAAACCAACAGATTTGTTTGATTACAGATTTGAAAGATTTGCCTTTCCCCATAGGTGGCGATTTACAATTCTCGCCACAGGCGACTAATATTGATTATCTCGCATGCCGACGGAACTAAAATTAATAACCAAATGGAGGCACCTTCGGGATGAAGTACCTCCATTTTTATATTCGATTTCAAGCGACTGGGTTATTTCACCACGACTCGTTTGATTTCATCGAAGTCGTTCACGCTCGGCAAAGCTGAAAATAAATTTTCGCATTGCACTCACTTAATCACGACATTGATTTCATCGAAGTCGTTCACGCTCGGCAAAGCTGAAAATAAATTTTCGCATTGCACTCACTTAATCACGACTTTGAGCCCGTTAACGATGTAGATGCCCGGAATTGTTGGTTTGCCGTTGAGCCGCACGCCGTCGAGCGTAAACCAAACGTCATTATCAATTATCGATTGTGAATTATCAATTGAGACAATTCCCGTCGGCAAGTCTTCAACAATATTAAATTCTTTCCAAACATCCGCTGCTTGGTATTTCACCTTGCTTCCGATAGGCACATGAAGTGTGCAGGTGTTTGTAGGAACAGCACTAAATACCCACGGCACTATCGTCAAGGGTTCTTCTATATGACAATAAATATCGGTCAGACCTGTGCAACGAGAGTATTTTTAAATCACTTTATATCAACCACTTGCACTCTAAACGGTAGAAAAGTGATTACGTAGATTCTATAGATTGGGGAATAGATGAATATTTAACGTTTTTAACTTTTTTGAACCACAAATGGCACGCAAGTGTGCGATGAATTGATTAAGTCATGGCATTTTATTCTTGAAGTCGTCTTTTCTGGCAATATTGCCCCCCTAATGTAAAAAGCGACACATTATTTATACAAGAATGCCATCTATACAGCTAGAAAAACGCTATAATTTGCCAATGAAACTTAATTTCAACACTTAAAGTATTGTTGTATGAAAGAAATTTTGTATCTTTGCGGTCGGAAATATTTGTAATCATTCCGACCATAATTTATATAAATAATCAATGGAGAATGCAGTAGTACAGCAGATTAGAAAGAAGATAACTCGCAGTAAGTTCGGTGAGATATTCTTTGTTTCTTCTTTTCCTCAGTATGATGTTGAGTATGTCACAAAGTTACTCGCCATATTCGAGAAAGAAGGACTGATTACACGTATAGCCAAAGGAGTGTATGTCAAGGCGCGCAAGACACGTTTTGGTATTCTATATCCTTCGGCTTATGAATTGGTGACAGAGATTGCCAAGCGTGATAAGGCAAAGGTTATACCGACAGGTGCCACGGCAGCTAATCGTTTGGGATTCTCTACGCAAGTACCTATGAACACCATTTTCCTGACTACAGGTTCTGGGCGAAAACTGAAATTGGGAAACCGAACAGTGACTTTAAAACATGGTGCCCCAAAGAATTTCGCTTTTCGTGGGCGACTGATGCCGGAATTGGTTCAAGCATTACGCAGCATTGGCGAAAACAACATCACTTCGGAGGATGAAACAAGGATAGTGCAATTGTTCGCAGAAACGCCAGAAACTGAGACAATAGAGCACGATTTATTGTTAGCTCCCGTATGGATGCGGCAAATTATTAAGAAAGGAATAAGGCAATGAGCAAATGGATTGATTTCTCGCTCGAAGAGCGAAAGGCGATGATACAAGGTGTAGTTGAGGCACGGCAGATTGATGAAGCTGCTGCCGAGAAGGACTGGTGGGTAACAGCAGTATTGTATGCACTGTTTCACACCAGCGTATCTGAGTATCTGTTATTCAAAGGTGGCACAAGCCTGAGTAAAGGTTGGGACATCATCAACCGCTTCAGTGAGGATATTGACTTGGCATTGAGCCGTGACTACTTCTTGAATGTCAAGAAACTCTCTTGTGCAAGCTGTACCAGTAATACGCAAATACATAATCTTCGAGAGAAAGGACAAGACTTTCTTTTTGGAGAGTTCAAGGACGAGTTATCGGCAAAACTTGTCGAGATGGGGCTTGAAGTAACTGTTCTCACAGACAATGACATAACCAATGAAAATGGTGAGCCAAGAAAAGTGCCACACGACAAAGACCCTTCTGTGCTATACGTGCAATACCCTTCACTCTACAATAGCCAAGCGGCATACGCTATCCCTACGGTAAAAGTGGAGATCAGTGTGTTGTCGATGTCTGAGCCCTACGAAATGAGAAGAATTTCATCACTTATAGAGCAAGCGTATAAAGATGAAGATGTTGATTCCGACCTCATTCAAACAATTCGTACCGTCAGCCCTGCCAGGACTTTCTTGGAAAAAGCCTTCCTTTTATGCGAGGAGTTCCAGAAGGACGAACCGAGGACGCATAGAATGACACGCCACTTTTACGATTTGGAAAAACTGATGCATACCCCATACGCAGAAATAGCTCTTAATGATTTGGTGCTCTATCATGAGATTGTGGAACATCGTCGCAAGTTCTATCATGTTGGTTATGTGGATTACGACAAGGAGCTACCTGCCAATATTCAGATTGTGCCAAGTGATGAACTGATGTCTGCTTATGAGGCTGACTACAACGAGATGAAAGAAAGTTTCATATATGGTGATGCACTTGATTTTACCGAGTTAATGAAAAAGTTGACAGAAATAGAAAGCCGTTTCCGCTCGATTAGTTGAACCTTCTAAGAAAAAATCACGAAAATGTATATAACAAAAATTCGTATAAAAAATTTCAAACGTTTTTCTGATTGGTTTGAGTTGGAATTAACGCCAAACGTAAATATAATTGTAGGAGTTAATGAAATTGGTAAAAGCACAATTATTGAAGCAATAAATTTAGCTCTAACAGGCTTTTATCAAGGGAAATATGTGCGTAATGACATTAACCAATATCTGTTTAACAAAGTTGAAGTTAATAAATATTTGCTGTCTGTCAAAGAGGGGACTCCGATAGAGCCACCTTCTATTGAAATAGAAATATTTTTTGATGATTGTCCTTCAATGAAAGGAAATCACAACTCACAAACAGTAGAAGCTTCTGGGTTATACTATAAAATATGTTTTGACGAATCATATCAAACAGAGTATAATTCTTTGTTGGAGTTTCACGAAATGACGACATTACCTATAGAATATTATCATGTGGTTTGGCGTTCTTTTCATCGAGACGACATAACTGCCAGGAGTATTCCATATAAATCATCTTTCATCGATACGTCTACACAATATCAAACAGCATCAGATATGTACGTTTCTCATATTGTGCGTAATAAGTTAGATGAAAAAGACAAAATTAATATCACTCAGTCTTATAGGAAAGCCCAGCAAACCTTTATGAGTGATGATGCTATTATTGGAATCAACAGTAAGCTAGCCGATCTTGCTCAAATTGATGGTCAAGACATTTCTCTTTCCGTTGACCTATCCTCAAAAAGAGCCTGGGAAGATTCTTTGACAGCATATATGAATGAGATTCCTTTTCATTTTATGGGAAAAGGAGAGCAGTGTATTGTTAAAACCAAATTGGCATTGATAAAAAAAACTAGCATACCCGAAGGCATTGTCTTACTTGAAGAACCAGAAAATCATCTTTCTTTTGGAAAGCTAAACGAATTAGTATATACTATAAATAACAGGATTGAAGGAAAGCAGCTATTGGTATCAACTCATAGTAGTTTTGTCTTAAACAAATTAGGATTGTCATCATTAATCCTTCTTTCCGAAGACAGCTATTGTAAGCTAACAGATTTATCGCTAGACACCACTTCATACTTTGAGAAATTAGCAGGCTATGATACTCTTAGATTGCTTCTCTGTAAGCATACTATAATGGTAGAAGGCGATTCTGACGAACTTGTTATTCAACGTGCTTACAAAGATAAATATGGAAAATTCCCAATAGAGGACGGCGTTGACGTTTTATGTGTTAGGGGATTAGCTTTCCTCCGATTTTTAGAAATTGCCAAAAGACTGAATTTGTCTGTTGCTGTAGCAACGGATAATGACGGGGATGTTGAAGCAATTAAGAAGAAATATGAAGATTATCTTGGTTCCAATGCCGTTTCAAACATAAAAATATGCTTTGACGAATCTGTTGACACAAAAGAATCTCTAGGATGCATTGACGAGTCAGAATCTTTGCCCGATAATTTCAATTATAATACTCTTGAGCCAAAGATGTTAAAAGCTAATAGCTTAGAGACTTTTATGCGGGTGTTTGGAGAGGAATATAACACACCTACAAAGTTATTACGACATCTTCATTCACAAAAAGGAGAATCGGCCTTGGCTTTGCTGAAAACAACAGAGTCAATTTCTTATCCTCAATACATTTTAGATGCGATAAGCCATGTGGGTCAACCAATATCTAATGACAAATGAGTAAACTGATTATAGCAGCTGCTGGTTCTGGAAAAACCGAGACGCTGGTAAATATGGCTCTACACGAACAACGACCTGTTTTGATAACAACCTATACAGATAACAATGTGGAAGAGATTAAAAGTAGGTTTTATCAAAAAATAGGTTGCATTCCGCCGAATATTACGATTTTACCATGGTATACTTTTATGCTGTCTCATGGAGTAAAACCATACCAAGATTTGAAACATAAGGACGACATAAAAGGTGTATGTTTGACTGGTGGTACATCTACGAAATATATTAGTAAAGGCAGCAATGAATATTATTTTTCAAGTGATGGTTCAATTTATGCAGATAAGATTGCACAATTTTTAATTTGGTTAAATGATATTACGCAAGGGCATGTTATAGAAAACTTAAAAGCACTTTTCCCTATAATATATATAGATGAAGTACAAGATTTATCTGGATATGATCAAGAATTAATAAAGGCTTTTGTAGATGCCAGTATTGACGTTACATGCGTCGGTGATCCAAGACAAGGTGTGTTTATTACTTCGAAGGGTAATAAAAACAAGAAATTTGTTAGAAGCCAAATGATTGATTTCTTTAATTCTAAACTGCCACAAATAGAAATAGATAAAGATTCTTTAAATACTAATTATCGATGCTCGGCAGATATATGTGCGTTGTCTGATACTATTTTCCCAAACATGTCACATGTTGTTTCTGGAAATAACGAACAGTCTAAGAGGGTCGGTTGCTATTTTGTTAGGCAACAAGATGTGGATGAATATCAGGAGGAATGTAAAGCCATGCAGTTAAGATATAGTATTAGATCAAGAGTGAATAATAACTATCCAACTAATAACTTTGGACTGGTGAAAGGAAAATCATTTGATCACGTACTAATATACCCGACTGAAAAGATGTTAGACTTTCTTCTTAACGGAACGGTAATAGAAAATCCTGAGATTAAGGCAAAATTATATGTCGCGATAACAAGAGCGCGTTATAGTGTCGGGATTGTATATGATTACCCTGAAGATTATAAACATAAATTGAATTTAATAAGAACATATAAATGAGTCGTTTTCCGCCCGAAATGGTATTCATATCATTAAGACTTCTACTTCGTCACAATATCATATAGTGACTTGTAGTCCTTGGTAACATCGTAAATGTGTCCTTTATCGCTGATGACTTTTAAATGGCGGTAATTGCTTCTTTCAAACGCATAGTTTATCTGAGTAAACAAACTGTTTCACATTTGGTATCTGTGTCATAAATTGTAAGGGGGAATATCAGAGAGCGAGATAGAGTGTAATTTGTTGCTGAAGTTTTCTTGAAGTGGAGCAAGACTACTACTTTCATTAACACCTACCATATTAATCTTATCGACTAATTCACATATATAATGATTACGAGCATAGGCTGTGGTGCGTGATTGGCGCGATGCAGGGGTTGTCGAGATAATTAGCAGACGACCATTGTCGAGGAGTGGTTGCAGTTCGTCGGGTACTCGTTTGTACATCTGGCGAGCAAGAACTATGATGATGGGACATGTACCTTTTATCAGGAAATGGAGAACTCGTTGTTCCAAATGGGATGAGAAACCGCTGACAATGCACTCGTTGCCTCGGCTCGCCTGCTGTGCCCAGTCATAGCAACGTAGCACCATGTCCGTCGGAATGGTGCTTGATGCCAAAAACGCCGTCTTGGGCAAATTGAGCAGGTCGCGATTGCCGAGATACGAAATATTCATTAAATCATTTGAAAGAAACAGGGATAAGTGTCATATCCCCATCAATGGGAATTGCGTTTAGGTATTTAACTTTGTGATCATCTGCCACAACCTTTCTCACAACATATGCAGTATGACTATTAAAGTTGTTAACATATATTGCGACTATAGCATTAGAAATATCTACATATGGACAATCTTTAGATACTAATCTAAATTCATTCTCGTTACGCCAATGTTTATGTTTCTTGAAGAATATAACATCTCTATTTTTAATTATAAACTCATCGTGCAAAGAACGTTCTTTTATTGTTTCTGCATCTATCGTAACTTGTGGATGCAATTTCTTATATACTATTCTATGTGCCCATATCGTATCATTGGGATACATCAGTTTGTCATAATCTAACTCTATACAGACACCATTACCATTATCTGCATACTGCCCCCACATCATTGGAGATAAACAGCCTTGACAATCTCTATAATCTATTGTGAGACTGATTTGTTTATAGTTGTCAATGCTTGTCCAAAAGGCTTCCAGATGTTTTCTGTTAACAGATAAAACATCACCTGTTATAGTGATATACTTTTGTTTTTCGAAAATATCATTGTTCGTTCTTTTATGCGATGTTGAAAATAGAAGATGCTTGTTTCTCCAAATTTTCAGGAAACTATCCAAGTTAGTATAGTGATAAAGCCTCATGTGTGTATTTCTACTCGTTATTATCTAATTCGTCGTTCATTCGGTATTTAATATTATAGTTGATGAGGAAATCTATTTCTTCATCCGTAAAACTATAATGCTTCGCTAACATTTTATCTATCTTATCTACAATTGATTTAGACAGTTTTTTCTGATATGCAAAGGAGTAATTTGTCTCGCCATTGCTTCTGACAATATTTGAAGCTTTTTTGTTCCTATCCAAATCTTCTTCTAACTCGTTAGCAAAACCTCCAACATTGTTTTTTTTGTCAAACTCTAATTGAAAATCAAAAATGTTGGCTTCTGTCAAATTAAACATGTCATAATTTAGAGAATAATACCACCAAAATAGATTAGAATTCAATGCGGCCATCAAATAATCTGCAATTTCGTTGGAGATAATGTGTTTACATTTGTTGCTAGCAGACTCTGTATTAAATCCTTTTCGCAAGAATATTATCCAGTATCTTAAACCAGCAGAGCGATAATGAAGTTCAGCATCGCATGAATGCGAGGAAGTATAGTAAATAATGGGATTGTCTGCAGAATATTTCCTATATATACTCAGTTCAATAGGAGAAGATAAACGCCAAATTCTCTGGTTGAAAATAGATTCAGTTAAATTAATATTTTGGAATAAATACTTTCTATGTTCCGAAGCCCATCTTAAAACTTGCGTCGTGTATAATGCTGAAGTATTACTATTGGATGATATGAATATATTAAGCCTTTGTTCAGCGCCTTTTGCACCATCAAAAAGTTTTCCTGGTCTTATTTCATAGCTACTAATGCTGCAGTATTTGTTTTCAACCAACATCTTTCGTAAAACAAACATGTTTTTGGCAGATGTTAAAGAAAGTGGAACAATCATTCCCAATCTTTTCTTATCCGATAAGATTGTCAAAGAACGCTCAATTGTAAATGCATATAGATTATTGCTTTCAATAGTTGTATAATTGTTCAGGGCGTATCTATCAGCAATAGATAAACCTGTTGTTTTATCTCTTTTTGTGTAAACTACATACGGCGGATTACCGATAATCACGTCAAAACCGCCATTGCCATAGATAATCTCATAGAACTCGGCAATCCAGTGGAAAGGCTGGTGTGATTTCTTCCACTTATCATAGTCCATACCAGCATTGGTGGCAGCATGAAGATTTTGGTTGAGTAGTTCATTTAGTTTGGCAAGACGTTCTTTTAGTTGCGCCTTAGCATTCTTGAATGTCTCTAAATCGGCGTTCTGCTCCAGCTGTACCTTGCGGAATGTGTCGTAGGCTGTAGAAACAATATCAATCTCATCATAGACTTTACTCTCAAACTCCTGACGGGCAAACATATCCATATATTTCACGCCCAACTCCAACTCCTTCTCTGTTGCATAGCCCACGAGGGTATTACCGCAACGAATATTGAAGTCTATATCAGGCAATGGATCGAGACCGAGATTCGGGTCACGTGGGTTGACATCTACTACAGCAACCATCTTCAAGAACAGGCGTAACTTGGCTATTTCCGTTGCCTCTACCATGATATCTACGCCATAGAGATTACGCAGGATGATGCTCTTGTAGATGAAGTAGCGGATGTTGGAGCGATATTTTACGTTCAACTCATGCAATTCGTTCTCAAACAGTTTGGGATTGGCGGCATTCCACTCTTGCATACGAGTGATACACACTTCGTAGAGTGGCTCCAGAATATTGAGGGCTGCAAAAAGGAATGCGCCAGAACCACAAGTGGGGTCAAGGATGCTAACATGTTGCAAAGCAGCATAGAAGTGTTTTACAAACAGATGGTCGTCAGTGTCTTGAAGATAGTCGTAAGCGAACTGTCGGATGTTGAGATTATAGGTAATGAAGTCGTTCACTTCAATTATCTCACCATCGGCAATCTTTTGATGGATGCTCTCGTAACGTTGCAGACGTTCCACAGTCTCGCGCCAAATCTCCGTAGGCAGTGCCCAAGGTTCTGGTGTACGTTCGTTCCATCGACCGCGACGCTCCAATAGGTTGGGTCTTGTGGTGTCGATACCTTCAGCAATATAGTCAGGTATTGGCTCTTCATGTCCATGCTTGACGGCATCATAGATATAGCGGTCGCCACTTTCTTGTATATATTTCCATACGCTGCCATTCAGTTTGAAAGCATTCTCGGTCGTCTTCTTGGTGGCATCCAGCAAGAAGGGTACGATAGTATTGCGTCCGATATACTCAGTGATGTCTTCTTTCGTGTAATAGGCTCCCATCTGTGCACGGTCGTTGATGTACTGTTCAAAGATATAGCCTAACACATCAGGGTTGATGTCACGCCCCGTTGCCGTGAGTCGGTCATCAAGATGCCATCGCCAATTGTCGAAGAAAGCGAAGAGACTTTCAAAAGCTTCATCGGCAATGTCTATGTTGGGGTACTGCTTTTCTAGTTCATGCTCGTCGAACATACCACCATTCAGATATGGTATTCGTCCGTACTTCTGTTGGAAATCACGTTCATGGCGAGGAGAGTTAAGCCCATTATGGAACAGCGAACGGAGGAAACCTTTGTAGAAAGAGTCGTAGAAACGGTCTTCCCCCTTTTCACGCTTTACCCACGAAAGTTTCTCCCGGAGATAGTTTTCGTTCATATCGAGGAAGCCCTTCTTCTGAATGAAATAGCAGAACATAAGGCGGTTGAGCATAACCGAAGTGTACCATTGCTTGTTCTGATTCTTCTTCGGCTCGATATCATCATCCATGCCGGAAATGAAATTGACGAAGCGAGTGTGCTCCTTACGAAAACCTGTGTAAAAGTCCTTCGTTATCTTCTCGGAGTTTACGATGAATGTTCCCTGCACACGTTCCTTTACATCCATGATGGTGGTGTGGTCATCCAAATCGAAAGACAGGCCATCCATCTTTTCATAGAGAAAACTTGCAGCCTCTGCATTTTCGTATTCCACCAACACCAAGTCACGCTTTTCAACCTTGTTTACTGGAGCTACCCATAGATGGTGCTGACTGTTCTGCAGGAAATAGATACAGATATAGTCATTGGCTTGTCGGCGAAGACGAGTGTCGATTTTCTTTGTCAGACTGCTCGTCGGAATCTCTCGTACTTGACATGTCAATATCTGAAACCCACTTCGCTGAGCAATCTGTTCAAAACGATAGGTGGATTCATCTACTATGATGTCAAACGTGGTTTGCCCCTGTGGATTATTCCACATCATCTCACGGATAAACAACGTACGGAAGTCGCTGTCTGCAATATATTGGTTGAATGTTCTGCGATTGATATTCATAGCGCAAGTAATCTTTTATAGGTATTTTAATCCCATTGAACAAATGATAGTCGGGTCTTTATGTTTGTTGCGGTCTTCATCGACTCGGCAAAGTGTACCGTTCTTGTGCATCTCCAACACTGATTCCACTGTGTCATCATTGGTACTGGTACGGAGCATACGACCAAGAATGAACTTGGTGCTTTCAAGTAACTGATAGTTATAGATATCGTCGATGGCCAATTTGAGGAGTTGTCGCTTCTCTTCAGAAAAGAAAAGCGTAGGTGGTTGTTTGTAATAATGTTCTAAGAGGTCGATGATGCGGTAACGTGTAGAGAAACGGTTGCCCAGGATGCCGCTAACACTGGTGGTTTCCTGTTTTATGTTCTCAACCGCACTCTTCACGAGGTCGAAATGATTGTCAAGTGGTTCTTCCACCTTCGTATCTGCCGTACAAGCCATCGCCTGGAGGATTTTCTTTTGCGATTGGCTGATGATTTCACCTTTAGAGTTGTACCACGAAAGCACATCGTAGTCGTTGTGGGTCTTGACATAGGTAATCACGCCATCCTCAATAGGTGAAGCAGCACGCTTGGTTGAATAGATAACATCGCTTAATGCTGGAATAATCTGCTTTAGTTTCGGATTAGCATCCGTTGCATTCTTCCAAATCTGATATGCTTGTGAAGCAAGGTCAACATCGCTGTCATCTTCATCATCGTCCAATGAACCACTCTTCTCGTTATACATATCTCGTAGGTTGGTCTCGTTGCCCTCGAAGAATTTCTCATCGCTACCAACGATGTTTGCATTCTCGTTGATGCGGTCGTTGAGTCGCTTACGCAGACGGATAATCTTTTCCACCCCCTCAGCAGGAAAGAATGAGTAGCAGAAGATCTTTTCTGAACTCTGGTCAATACGATCCACACGACCAGCACGTTGAATTAGTCGTATAATTGCCCAAGGTAGGTCGTAATTAACAATGACATGGGCATCCTGCAAATTCTGTCCTTCAGAGAGAACGTCTGTAGCCACGAGAATGCGGGTCTCGTTTTCCTTTGCAATATTTGCTTTGTTGCTGACAGGTGAGAAGTGTTCAACGATAGTAGTAGGATTGGCGCTACCACCCGTGGCACGGTCGATATGTTTGAAACCACGTTTACGCAACTGACGATAGATATAATTGGCTGTATCGCTATACTGGGTAAATATCAACACTTTATCATCCTTGTGCGTCTTCTTCAGTAGTTCTTCTAAACAATTGAGTTTCTGATCGGTCTGAGGATTCCACTTATCGCATAGCAAGATCATCGAGATTATCTTCTCACAGTCTTGACGAAGATGCTGTTTGAGCGTACGTTTGAAATAGGACGGATTAATCCAAGAAACATTGTTTTTCACCGTCAACGTATTGTAATAATCCTTGGCCTTCTCCATGTACACATTCATGTCAGTGGGAATATCTATCAGCCCATCGCCAGCCTTGCGGTCCTCCTCATCGTCATCATGAGAGAAGATGTCGTTGATGTCAGCATCATCAAGGTATTCTTCTGGTAAAGCATTCTCGTCACCGATGGGGAGTGGCAGTTTGTTCTCGATGGCATAAATGAATACCGCATTTCTAAGAATGTGGCGATAAAGAGTCAATAGGAATGAGAACCCGCTACTGTCAATACGCTTAAAGAAAGTGCTCTTGCAGAAGCCCATCATGCGCTGACCGGCACGAGAAAGATTTTCAAGCAATTGTTTATCACTGGTAGAGGCATCAGCGGTCTTACCCTTGTCTTCATATTGGGAAAGTCCATAGCGAGGTAAACGCAGTTCTTCCATCATGGCAATCATGTCACTGCTATAGAGACGACTATATTGGTCGCCCTCTACAGTGTCAAACTTAATAGCTTTGGGGATTCGGTCTGGGAAATACGACTTGTGTCCATCTCGGAACTCCAGATACTTGCGTCCGTTCTCTGGGTCTGTCTTGGCATAGTTCTCCTTGATGAACGTGCGAGTGCGGCGCACAAGGAATAGTTTCATCAGCTCCTGCCAGTCGTCGAGTTTGTCGCTGCGTTCAAAAGCCTTGATACTGCGTATGAATACTTCGCTATGTTTCTGCAGGAAAGCGCGGTCGCCACCTAACGAGCGTATGTATTCTTCAGGACGGATGCCGAGGTCATCATCCTCGCTTATAAAAAGTTTTAACTGGCTGGCAAGGTCTGAGAAATCCTTGTTGTATGGTGTAGCTGTCAAGAGCAGTACCTTGCTGTCCTGTCGTTCAATGAGCGCCTTGATGTTGCGATAGCGAACACCGTTCTCGTTACGCAAGTTGTGGCTCTCATCTACTATAATCAAGCGATAATAGCGAGCGTTATCAATGTCTATAGGCTTAGCCATCGACATAATGTCGGCCTTCAAGTCATAGCGACGACGGTACTTATCCCACATATCCTGAAGGTTTGCAGGACATATTATCAATGTACTGCTGGCAAAAGTCATCTCATAAATCTTGGCTATAGCACAGGCAGTAATAGTCTTGCCCAAACCTACCACGTCACCTATCATGGCTCCACCTCTTTTTTCACTGTTCAAATGGCGAGCCGCAATCTTAACAGCTGTCTGCTGGAAATCAAAAAGATCATTTTGAAACTCGGGCGGCAGGGTAAACTCTTTGATGCCACTTCGAGCATCAGCACTCAGATGGTAAGCTGTTTTCAGGTAAATATAGTAAGGAGGTATTATTTCTTCGCCAGCCCAACTGTTGTCGATGGCTTCTATCAATTCCTTTGTAATGTCAATACAGAAGCGGTCATTCCATCGGTCGTCGAACCAAGCAGCAAGTTTCTGTGCACTATCACTGTCGCCAAACTCTGCATTTAATTCCCCTTGCTTGGTAAGCCCTGCATAGGTGAGATTACTGCTTCCCATAATAGCTTGAATGGGATTGAATGTGTCATCTGGGCGATGTGCCAGATAAAGTTTGGCATGAAGGGGCTCTGCAACATAGAGCTTTACACACACCTTGTCATCCTTCAATTGAGCAGATAGGCGGCGAAGAGTCCACTCATCCTGTTTTGTAGGTAAACCAAGCAAAAGTTGTTTCTTAAATTCACGGGCAATCTCCAGTTTGCACTGTTGGGCGTATGCAGCATCAGGTATCTGTTCTTTTGAATAAAGTCGACGAACCAGTTCTTGGTCTGGTTGATGCATACCAATCAACAGCCTACAACAACGAAATTCTTGCTTGTTACCTTCATATACATAATCACCAGGAATGCTGTCAATTTGATTGACCACCAGTTGCCAGCCACGTAGATTAAAGTAGCCTACACAGAAGTCCACACGCTTTACACCCATATTAGTGATTATGTCTTGTAAGCCCTTGGTGAACTTTGTTTCAATGTTGTCGTAGATTCTTGCCATCTGTTATATCAAAGTAAACTCCCAGCGCAGTGTCTCGACAGGCGACCAAACCTTTTGTTACACTACGAGGGAGTTCTATTATGTTTTTGCCTATCGGCTTCTGGGTCTTTGTCGAGCAATATCCGCAACTCAAATAAGCACTAAATGGGGGTACCCCCCATTCGTCTCTTTCTAAGAGACGGATATTTGGGTACAAAGGTACTTATTTTCTTGCAAAATCCACCTTATTAGATAAGAAAACCGACTTTATACATGCCACTTTTTCACTTTGTTTAGCAAAAACAGGTAGAAATTGCTCCTGAAACTATGATATAAGGGGACTTCTTGTCTCTCTACGTCTCTTAGAAAGAGATTGAGAAATTTGCTAAACAAATCTCTGTTTATAAAAGTCCCAATATCATCTTGTTTGCTTTATCAACCACCGACGTTTCCAGCGAAGCGAGGTATATTTGTGTCGTTGCTTCTGAGTCGTGTCCCATGCCTTCGCTGATGACTGACAAAGGTACGTTCTTCGCTTTGGCTACACTCGCCCATGAATGACGAGCCACGTACATCGTGAGTGGTCGCTGGAGTTTCAGCATTGTAGAAAGTTCCTTCAAGCGATAGTTGACCAAATGAAGGGCATTGTCATATTGTCTTCGTTCATTACCTTGCTCTTTGATGATAGGGAGAAGAAAGTCTGTTTGGTTTTCAGGGTATTTGGCAATGATTTCAGCCATGCACTTCTCCCACTTGATGGTCAGTTCCTGACCAGTCTTTCGTCTGCGATAGGTCAGGATTCCATTCTGAAGGTCTGTCTTTTTGAGATAAGCCATATCCACGAAAGACATACCTCGGGTATAGAAGCTGAACATGAACATATCACGGGCGAAGTCCAATGTTGGTTTCAGGGATAAATCCAACTCCTTCAATGCCTTGATGTCTTTGATGGGGATTGCTCGCTTGACCGTCTTATCCACTCCTGTATAAACGTGTCGGAATGGATTGTTCTGTGGAGTCAGTTCCTTCTCTACGGCTCGGTTATAGACTGCCCGAAGGTTACGCATATAAAACGAAATGGTATTCATACGAACACCTCTGGCTTTCAGATAAGCTTCATAGAGAAGCATCAGGTCAGAACTGATGCCGTCAAGTGGCACATCCTGCTCTTCTCGGAATGTCATAAAGCTATTGAGCGTGGCAGTGTAGGTTTCTGATGTTCGGATTTTGCCCAGTTGCTTCAGTTGTGCTATGACACCATGCATAAAGGTAAAGAGGGAGGACTCCTTAGTAAGTTTATGAAACATGGTAATCACGTCGTCTGCCGTGAAGCGACGACGCTCCGTTTCCAATGAGCGGACAACCTTTTCCAGACGGGCCACATCCCACGCCAGACGTTCTTGAATACCCAATAGTAGGTTGGAACGATTACCATTTACGATAACACTTTCCGACTCTGCATCCCATTCCTCTGCAAAGACCTTATAATCGGTATTCAGCTGCCTGACAACCCTGTTGTGGATAATTTGGAAATAGAGACCTCCCTCCTTGCCATCTACCGTCGATGGTCTGAACTTCACCTTTATTGATGTCATCATATTATTTCTTTTTTATGTTTTCTATTGAGCTATCCAATACCCCAGCCAGTCTTTTTCTTCGTTCCGTCCCAGTTGGTAAGCTCACCATTGGAACCTCCACCACCTGTACTGATACCGCCTCTACCGCCAGCAGCAAGGAATAAATTCGCCATCAAACCTTTGGAGACCGTCATCGCATCACAGAGTTGTCGAGTACGAGCAGCGGTGAGTTCAATTTTGAAATCTGATGAGATGCCAGTCCATGATACCTTCTCTAACAGATAGGCGGCAGCTATCTTGCGTTGCTTCTCGTCGGTTGGATCGAGACCATACTCTAATGCTTCAGCAATGATGCCCCATGCAACAGCGTTGCCGGCTTCTGGCTGGAAGTCATTGTCTTTGCCATCTGCATAATTCCTGATGGCAGCAACACCATCCTCAATCCATTTGTCAATCTGCTTCGAGAAGTCTTCCTTGTTCCGCTGTATGCTCTCCCAGATTTCCTTGATTTCAGG